>Ga0182027_10000343_pt1 | contig 80399 bp, 81 predicted proteins | sample 712E1DmetaG_FD_121300 | JGI IMG/M metagenome (GOLD analysis project Ga0182027, IMG submission 121300) | Permafrost microbial communities from Stordalen Mire, Sweden - 712E1D metaG (Illumina Assembly) | ecosystem: Environmental > Terrestrial > Soil > Wetlands > Permafrost | place: Sweden...
CAGCGGCACCGATTTTGCCGAACTAATGCAAAAAGAAAAAACCAAGCTATTTAAAAATTTTAAACCTTAATTTCAATTCCGGCGTTCGCCGCCGGAGGTATCATCTCTTGACTGGAAAATACTCTAGCCGACTTTGAATTTTTTATATGCCGATACACCCACCAGACAATTCCGATAATGATTAATGCAACAATAATATAATCCAAACCTTTGAATTTATCCCGTAAGCTCATCCAATTCTCGCCGAGTTTTATGCCAATGTATCCTAAAACCGCGCTCCAGATGAACGAAGCTAAAAATACGTATACTTCAAATTTCCAAAATTTTACTTTGGAAATTCCCGCCGGAAATGAAATAAAACTGCGTACTACCGGCAATAACATCCCTAAAAAAGCGGCCTTGGTGCCGTGTTTGGCAAAAAAATCATCCGCCATTTGCAAATCATGGCGGGAAATTAACACAAACTTGCCGTATTTTTCCACCAACGGCCGGCCGCCTTTGAAGCCGATAAAATACGCCACAGCCGCGCCCAGGCTGCTACCAAGACCGCCGGTTAAAGCAATGCCTATTAAAGAAAATCTGCCCGATGTTACCAGCGAGCCGGCAAAAGGGATAATCACTTCACTCGGCATCGGAATGGCAATGGTCTGGATGGCCATTAGCAAACCCACTCCGGCATAACCCAGGGTGGAGATGGTATGGATTATCAGGTTGGTGAGAGCAGCTAGTAAATTAGAAATCATTGTAATTAGTTGTAAGGTGTGGCGGCCAGTATGGTTTTAGGGTGTTGGTTTTAAGGCGGGCAGACCTGCAACTTATTACTTACGACTATACCGGCTGCCATACCCTAAAACTATTAACTATTTATTTCGCATATACCCTAGCCTGGTCCAGCTTAACGCTAAGCAGCTTGGATATCCCGTCGTCGCCCATAGTCACGCCGTAAAGCATGCTGGCCTGGGCCATGGTTTCGCGGTTGTGGGTAATGGTCACAAATTGGGTTTGGTTCGCAAGCGTTCCTAAAATCTGCCCAAAGCGGATGGTATTGGCGTCATCCAGCGCCGCGTCCACTTCGTCCAGTACTACAAAGGGCGAAGGGAAACAGGAAAGCAGGCTGCAAAGCAGCGCTATGGATGTCAGCGCGCGCTCTCCCCCGGAAAGCGCCTGAATGGTAGCTAATTTTTTTCCCGGCGGCGTGGCTTTTATGTCTATACCGATAATATTGCTGCCGCCTTTTTCGTATTTTTGCAAAACTTTTTCTTCCGGCCTAAGTGCCTGATCTTCGTCTGCCGCTTCTTCTTCCGACTCCGCCAAGGCTACGTCGGACAAATCGGCCGCCTGGGCGGACGGCTCGTCGGCGGATTTTAGAATGCTCAAATAAGCCCTCCCTCCGTTAAACAGCACCCTAAAATAAAATTCAAATTTCTCGTTGATCCTGTTAAACGACTCGTTGAATTTTTGTTTGATGTGCACATCCAACTCATCTATAATTTGCCGCAAATCCCCCATACCGTGTTTTAAATCCGCCACCTGCGTGCTTAAATTGGTATAACGGGCCTCGGTTTCCTGATATTCTTTCAAGGTTAATTCATCCATGCCGCCGATGGTTTCCAGTTGGTTTTTCAGCCTCGCGATTTTTGCCTCCAAATCTTCCGTCGCCGCTTTTATTTCCGTTATCTGTAAATTTTGCCATTCCTGTTGGCCCAAGGACCTGGCAACCTCTTCGGCCAAAACCTGCATCTGGGTATCCAATTTAGCCTTTTCTATATTTATAACGGATTCTTTATCTTTTATTTTAGAGATTTTGTCCTGCAGGTCGCGGAATTCATTTTCCATTTTTCTTAGTTCTTTTTGCCGCGCGTCCTGCTGCTGATAGTGTTCCTTAAGCCGGTTTTCCACAGCGGCGATTTGGACGCCTAAACTTTCCACTTCTTTTTTAATCCTCGCCTCTTCATTAAGCAAATCCTGCCAAAAAGCGTCCGGCGAAGAACTTTGCGCCTTTTTCAATTCCAAATCAAAATGCAGTTTTTCCTGCTCAAGGCCGGAAAGTTCCCTTTCCAAAAAATCCAATGAGAGTTTTGACTTACTCATATTTAACTGCGCCGCGTTAACCTCGTTTCCCAAAGCTTCTTTTTGCTTAAGCAACTCGTCCAGTTCATGTTTCAGTGCGGCGGCGTTTGCCTGCGGATCCAATACCGCGGTTTTGGTTAAATTTTTAAACCTTAAAAAAGTTTCGGCCATAGTTTGGGCTTTGTTTTTTATCTCCGCCAAATTCTGGCTCTGGGTGACTTCCTGATAAAGGCCGTTCCAGGCTTTTTCCAAAACCGTCAGCTCCAATCCCACTAAAGCCCAGTCAATTTGCGCCGGATTGCTTAATTTTTGCGATAGCGAATTAAGCTTCCCGTTAACCTCTTCTAAAGCTTTAAACTGGCCGACAAACAAAGATTCTTCGTGCTGTTTTTGAGCTGCAGCAGCCTGAATTTTTGTTTTTATCTCCTCAATTTTCCGAGCTTTAGTATGAACTTCAACCTGCAGACTTTTGGCGTCTCCCGAAACGGCGGTTTTTTGGCTCTGCATTTTGCCGCGCACCAAGCTTAGATCTTCCAAAAGTTTGTTCTTGGGCATCTGCAAACTATTTAGTTCGTCCTGGATTTGTTTAAACGCTCCGCCGCCCTGCTGGCCAGCGGCTTCCAGCTCTTCCAACTTAACCCTAAGCTTATGGGAGCTGTTTTCCAAAACTTTCTTTACTCCCCCCAATTCCTGCAGCTGGCTTAAAATTGCGTCTAAACTACGTTTTAACTGCCAAAATATCCTGCCAAAAAGTTCGCGGCTGTAAACTTTCAACTCCTGCTCAATTTCCGTCCGGGCTTCCAGTTTTTTTGCCTGGCGGCGAAGGGATTTTAAACGGGGTTCAATTTCGGCTATAAGGTCTTCGGCACGCATTAAATTTTGCGCCGTTTGTTCCAGCCTGCGCAAAGTTTTTTCCCGCTTCATGTAATACGATTTCACGCCGCTGGCTTCATCCAGCAAACTTTTTACTTCGGCTGGGCCGGCCAGAATCATTTGGTCAATGGTGCCCTGCCCGATTACCGTGTAGCGAGAAGTGCCGATGTTGCTTTTTAATACCAAATCCACAATGTCCAAGAGCCGGACTTTGTTGCCATTAAGCAGATACTCGCTCTCGCCGCTGCGGTCTATTGTCCGGCCAATGCTGACCTCCGATGAATCCACGGGAATGCGGCGGTCGGCATTGTCAAAAGTCGCCGTAACTTCGGCGAAACCCTGGCGGACTTTTTTGTCACTACCTGCAAAAATTACGTCATCCGCTTTTTTCCCGCGAATGAGCTTGGCGCTTTGTTCGCCCAAAACCCAACGGATGGCATCGGCCACGTTGCTCTTGCCGCTGCCGTTTGGCCCTACAATAGCAATAACCCCCGAGGAGAACTCCAGCGTGGTTTTTTGGGCGAAACTTTTAAATCCGTGGATTTCTAGACGTTTTAAATACATTTTGGTTTCTACTAAATACGAAAGGAGGCTAAAAGTACTAAATACTAAACCAGTAACCATCCGCTTTCGTATATTTCGTATTTCGTATCTTTAGTATATTTTAGTATTTAGTAGAGGCTAAAAATTGTTGTTTTTGAGTGAGTTTTCCGCCGCCGCAAGCTCCGCTTCCTGCTTGGAAGGGCCGGTGCCCTGGCCGACTTCCGTATCGCCAATAAAAGCGCCGACCACAAAAACCTTGTTGTGATCCGGGCCGGTTTCGGAAACTACGCTGTAAGTCGGGGTGACACCGCGCTTTTCCTGGACAATTTCCTGGAGTTTGCTTTTCGGGTCCATATAACTTCCGCCGGAAATGACTTTGGGCAGTTCCACCAATACTTCCTTGGCCACAAAATTCGTGGTGGCCTGGTAACCTAAATCCAAATAAAGAGCGCCAATAACCGCCTCAATGCAATTGGCTAAAATAACCTGTCTGGCCCGGCCGGTATCTTTTGCCTCACCCCGGGACATCAGCAAAAATTTTTCAAAACCCAGACGCTTGGCAATGTCAGACAGCATTTTATAATTTACCAGCGCGCTCCTAAAATTTGTCAGTTCCCCTTCGGGGTGCGGATAATTCTTATACAAATATTCCGTGGCCACCAGCTCCAGTACCGCATCCCCCAAAAATTCCAGGCGCTCGTTATGGGGCAAATGGAAACCCCGGTTCTCGTTAAGGTAGGACCGGTGGGTAAAAGCGGAAAGGAACAAGTCGGCGTTCTGGATTTTTACGCCGAGGATCTTTTCCAGTTCTTGTTTGTCTAAAGAAGGCATTAACTTTCTCTATCCATCATCTTTTATCCCTACCTGTCCGCCGTAGCCTTGGCGAAGGAGGAATCCTTGACTTTGAGACAAAGGATTAAAGATGAAAGATTATTAAAAATTAATTTTTTACCTGCTACTCGTCTCTGCCCTGTACCACTCGTCACCCTTTGGGTGACTCGGGTGCAGGGCACTCACCACTCACTTCGACCGATAACATGGCTGCGCCCTAAACCAGTCGCGATGCTCCGGTTTGTGGCGTGCCATGTACCTGAGCGAAGCGAATGGTACATGGTGGGCGGCGAAGGAATCGGACCTTCGACCCTTTCTACGTCAAAGAAATGCTCTACCACTGAGCTAGCCGCCCATGTATTTAATCAGAAATTTTGTAGGGGCAGAGCTTGCTCGCCCGTTGATCGGGCGGCCAAGGCCAGCCCCTACATCAGGAAACGAAATAAAAACGTTACCGCCTCTTAATTATTGGCTCACTTCCGACGTTATCAACCTTCTCATAGCCGCCTTCTCCGTTTCCGGATCTTTTTTTCGGGCGATAATTTCCAAAAACAACAAAACCAAAAAGCTGTTTAAAAACGCGGCGGCAAAAGCCGTTAAAAAAAACGAAGCCAAAAGCAATAACCATATTGTAGCAGAATGGCTGAAAACTGAAAACCCTTGCATAGTTTTCAGGCTTTTTATAACCCCATGAACCAGGCCAAAAGAAACCCCATGAGCCAATAATAAAACAAACGCCACCAGCGCCGCCAGAGAAATTTTTTTGTTCCAGGTATCAACCGCCAAAATTACAGCCTTGCCAAAAGGCTGCCCGCACAAGACAACATACAGTATTGCTAAAGTGGAAGTGCCGGAAACAATGCTGGAAACCAGGGCTGAAAACAGCCAGTCGGGATACACAAACTTAGAGGCTAAAATAAGCGCCAGGGAACAAACAATAATAACGGCTATTGAGACGCAGTGCCTAAAAAATGTTTTTATGGACATTTGGTTTTTGCTCTTTAGCTTAAAAGAAGATATTTCCAGCCACAGCCAGGCGGTGGCCGGCGCCATTATTAGCAGCGATAAAATTATCCAGTATGCGGAAAAAGGGCGAACCAGCCTATGGGGCTGGGAAAATTCGCCTATTAAATATAGCGAAACCGCCTGCGCCAAAGCTAAAATCCACCAGCGCGGAAAACGGCTGGTGGATATAAGGGATTCATACAGAATTTCACGCAATCTTTGCATGGTTTTTGGGTGTAGCAGGTTGTAAGTTGTGGAAGCCAGTATAGTATTAGGGTTTAAGGTGATAGTACCTACGACTACTTACCGATAACCATACTGGCCGCTAAGCCTTAAAACTTAAACCTTTTAGACGGGAACCGGGACTTCCTCTACTACCGGCGGGAGTTCAGGCGCCTGTTCCTTTTCCGCGGGAATAATATCTTTGACTATTTCAAAAAATTCTTCCTGCTCCAAAGTTTCATCCTTAATTAACCTTTCGGCAATCGTGTTTAAGTATTTCCTATATTTAACCAAAACTTCCGTTGCCCGGTCCAGCCCTTGCTTCATAATTTTAGAAACCTCGTCGTCTATGACCTTGGCCACCGCCTCGCTGTAATTCCGCTGTTCGGAAATTTCCCTGCCCAAGAATACCATTTCATGCTGGTCGCCTAAAACTATCGGCCCGATTTCCTCGCTCATGCCGTAATTCATCACCAATTTTCTGGCTACGGCCGTTGCCACTTTCAAATCGCTGGAAGCGCCGGTGGTCAGCTCTTTAAACACCAATTTTTCCGCGGCGTAGCCCCCGAGCAGCGCGGCGATTTCATCCAAAAAACTCTGCTTTGTATGCAAATGCTTATCTTCAAAAGGAAGTTTCATGGTGTAGCCGGCGGCGCGCCCGCGGGAAATTATGGAAACTTTATGCACGGGGTCGGAATACACCAAAACGCTGCCGATTAAAGCGTGCCCGCCCTCGTGGTAAGCCGTAATTTCTTTTTCTTTTACGGAAAGGATGTGGCTCTTGCGCTCGGGTCCCAGCAAAACTTTTTCTATGGACTCTTTAAGCTCGTCGCCGCTGATTTCCTTTTTATCCCGCCTGGCGGTTAAAATCGCGGCTTCGTTAATTAAATTGGCCAAATCGGCGCCGGAAAAACCCGGCGTGCGCTCGGCGATTTTACGCAAATCCACGCCTTTTGCTATCGGCTTATTTTTTGAATGCACCTTAAGGATTGCTTCACGGTCGTTAATGTCGGGCAAATCCAAAATTACCTGGCGGTCAAAACGTCCCGGACGCAGTAGCGCCGGATCCAAAACGTCCGGCCGGTTTGTCGCGGCCATAACAATAACGTTGGTGTCTGTTTCAAAGCCGTCCATTTCCACTAAAATTTGGTTTAAAGTCTGCTCTCGCTCGTCATGCCCGCCTCCCAGGCCCGCTCCGCGCTGGCGGCCGACGGCGTCTATTTCATCTATAAAAATAATGCAGGGCGCGTTCTTTTTGGCTTTTTTAAACAGGTCGCGGACGCGCGCCGCGCCCACGCCCACGAACATTTCCACAAATTCGGAGCCGGAAATATGGAAAAAAGGCACGTTGGCTTCCCCGGCTACGGCCCTGGCGAGCATGGTCTTGCCGACTCCGGGAGCGCCCAAAAGCAAAACGCCTTTGGGAATTTTGGCTCCCAGCTGCAAAAACTTTTGGGGAAAACGCAAAAATTCCACAATTTCTTTAAGCTCTTCCTTGGCCTCCTTGGCTCCCGCTACGTCCGCAAACTTTACGCGGTTCTTGCGCTCGTCGTTAAGCTTTACTCCGCTCTGCCCAAAAGACAGGGCGCGGTTGTTACTGCCCTGCACCTGCCGCATCATAAAATAAATAAACAAGGAAATAACCACAATCGGCAGCAAAATGGGCCAAAGGTTGTTGGCTAAATTGCCAAAGGCGCTGCCGTTGTCGTGCAGGATGTTAACGGCGCGGATTTTATCGGTAGAAATGCCGCTGTTCTTTAAAATGTCATAAATGCTTTCGTTGCTCCCTTTCTGGGCCATTTCCAAAACGTCGCTGTCCTTAAGCTTGGCCGTAACGGTGGTGTCGGTCTCCGTTAGCGTGTCAACTTTTTGCTGGTCTACCAAATTTACAATATCGCTAATAGATTTGGTCTGGACTTTGGTATTACCGGAAAAAGCCGAAAAAATCAGGGTAATTAACAAAAACCCCGCCAAAATAAGAATAATATTTTTTATAATTTTTCCCATAGACGAATCTCCCGAATAGTTATAAAGGTTATCTTATTATACAAAAATTTTGCTAATGAATCAATGGCTTTGGATAAATGCTGAACATGCCCGCCTTCGTCAGACTTCGGCGCGCAACCTTCGCTAAACCTGCAAGCGATGGCATCAGCCAGCCGAAGCTTTAGCGAAGGCTGGTGCCTTGGGAGAGATTTGAACTCTCATGGGATTGCTCCCGCTAGGTCCTAAACCTAGCTTGCCCCGCACCATTTTCTTTATTATCTGGTGGGGATGGTGGGAGTTGAACCCACAAGCCCTTGCGGGCACTAGGTCCTAAACCTAGCGCGTATGCCAATTCCGCCACATCCCCTGATATTTAAACAAAGAGTGTTTTACCTCTATAATTAAAATGGTGCGGGGTGAATATACCAATTCCGCCACCAAGGCATAATCATTAAACATTTTAACATTTAAACATCTTAACAATCAAATCCTTTTATCCTGCTTAAATGTTTATATGTTTAGATGCTTGTATGGCTATTGCGACAACAAAGAGGCCTTTTGCGTTACGCAAAAGGCCTCTTTGTCTTAGGATATTTCTTATTGCACCAACTTATCCCCGCCGGTAAGGGTGGATGCAATGACGGTAACAAGCGTATAAGCCAAAATAATTACCACCAAGCCAAGCACAAAATTTATAATGGTTTTTTTGCCTTTTTCCGACATCTCCTCGTTGCCGCCAGCGGCCATATACCAGTAGCCGCCAAGCACCAGCATAACCACGGCAATAAGGCCAGCAAAACTTAACAAAATTTTAACTACTTCCAATATAAAATCCGTTAATGTGGTCTTGGAAGCAATGCCGGTCTTGTATTCGTTGGGAGGGAGGCAAAGGCCGGAAGATGACATTGTCAGACCGGTGGGACAGGTGAACCCAGAAGTTGGTGGATTCGGGTTTGTTGGGTTGGTAGGTGTTGGATTGGTAGCTGCACTAGGATCAAAGCAAACACCATTAACACAATTTAAACCCTGAATACAGCTATCAGTAGGCAACGTTACGCAGGGTTGATTAAGGGTGGCGGAACCGCTGCCAGCTAAAACTGATAATGGCTTTACTAATAAGCCAAAACTTAGCAACCCAAAAACAAAACAGCCCAAAAAAATAATTTTAATTTTATAATTTTGTTTCATTATTTTAAATCAAATTTAGCATCAGCGTCTTATCAGCGTCGCAATCCGCGAACGATCAGCGGTCTTTAGAACCCATACCCGCTATTGCTGCCGACAAGATTGACCAAAACATTAATTATGGTATAAGCCAAAACCACAACCACTATTCCGATTATGGCGTTGATTAAAGTTTTTTTGCCTTTTTCCGCCGTTTCCTCATTCCCGCCCGAAACCACATATTGGTAGCCGCCAATAATTACAAAAACTATGGCAACCACTCCGGCAAACGTCAGCAATATGTCTACAACGCGGACAATCAAATCGCTCAAACTTTGGGAACTGTTCAGCCCGCCTGTGCCAAATATAGACTGGAGCCCGGCGTTACTTAAACCGTTGCTTACTGTGCCGTCGGCGTAAGCCAAAAACGGCATTATTAAAAACAGCACCGGAAAATAATATTTAATTTTGGCCAATATTTTTTGTTTCATATTAATGATACTTTTTAATTAATACTTACAAACCCGAAAATAAAACTAACAATTATTAATCCGTATCCCCCTCTTATAAATAAGAGGGGGCGGGGGGTGATATTAAATTCCGATGATAATATCCCCTCCTCGCCTCCCCTTATTCTAAGGGGAGGAAAATAACACCAATTTTACTCTCGGGATTGGCCCCAAACCAGCTTTTAAATTTTAGTTTGGGGCGCTAACTAGTTGGCCTGGCTGCCGTTGCCGGCGCTGGAGACCAGGTTGGCCACCACATTTATAACTACGTAAGAAAGAATAATAATTACAATACCGATGATTGCGTTAACTGCCGTACTTTTGCCTTTTTCGGCGGTCTCCTCATTGCCCGCGGAAACCACATACCAAAAGCCGCCAATAATCAAGAACAGTATGGCTACGCCAAAGGCTATGCCGAGCAGCCAGTTAATTACGGTCCTGATTAAGCCTCCCACGCTGTTGCCGGCGTTACAATTTTGGAAAGCGCTGTTGCAGTAGCTGGGATCAACGCCGACCGCCCTTATAACGGCAAAAGGCGTTAAGACAATAACTACGGCCAACAAAACTTCCAAAACTTTTACTAAATTAATTTTCTTCACTATTTGTTTCAAGCTGTTCACCCCCTTTCGGAGTATCTATAAGTATAATAGATATTTTTATTTAGAAGCTGTCTTAAAAATAATTTGTAGGCGAAATTTAAGGATTTTGAGCGGATTGGACCCAAATAAATTTTGACGTTTAGCCGAAGCTAAGCGGAAAAATTTTTTGGGGCAAGCCGCCAAAATCCTGAAATTGCAGCCCGAAGGATTTTTAAGATAGCTTCTTAATTAAATTATAACATAGATCGGATAAGTCGGAAAGTCGGGCTACTTTCCTGCGACCAAAATACTTCCGATAATACTGACAATCGCGTAGGCTAAAATAATTACAACTAAACCGATAACGGAGTTGATTAAAATCTTTTTGCCTTTTTCCGTCTGTTCCTCATTGCCCGCCGAGGTTAAATAAAAAAATCCGCCGGCGATTAAAAACAGTATCGCAACTATGCCGGAAAACTGAACAATTGTTTGGATAGCGAATATTGCAAAACCGCTGGCAGTACAGTAACTATCCGGCACCCAATTAAACGCTCCTAAAAACTGGGTTTTAAAATTATGGCAACTTGTTATGGCGGCATCATCCGCTAAAACCAATTTCGGTAAAAGCCCGCAAGCCCCGGCTAAACCTAAAAATAGAATTTTAAAAAAATTTTGTTTTACTTTTTTTAATATATTCATCTTTTTAAATGTTTTTATTTACGGTTGTTGTAATTGATGTTTACTGAATTTTAACCCCAATTATATTCTGGACTATGGCGATAATGGCAAAAGACAAAACGGCTGCGAGGAGGCCTAAAACCGCCCAAGTAATGGTTTTTTTTGCTGCCAGCACTGCCTCTTCACTGCCCGAAGAAACAACCATCCTAAAACCGCCAATGACTATAAACGCCACGGCCCAAATCCCAATAATCCCCAAAAAAGCTTTCATGATTGTAACCAACAAAGTGGTTAAATTATCAGACCCGGGGATTGGGTTATATAAAGTCGTGGTGCTATTGGACGTCTGCCCGCCTCCCGGCGGGGTAGTAGCGCCGCTTCCCGACCCGACGGTAATCGTTCCCACAGTTATATTACCTTTTAAGAGCGAGTCGTCTTCATTATAGACTTCTGCCGTTACCGCGTTAGAACCTAATTTAAAGTTTTGATCATCTACTTTAATAGTGTAGCCACTCATTTCATCATCAACACTTACTTCATCAAATTTCGTTCCATTTACATAGAATGTCACAGTCCCGCCTGCAGGCAGATTTGCGGACGTAACGGAAACCTCCGTGCCCGTGGCATAAGTACCGCTTTGAATAGATACTTGCGGTCCTGCGGGAGCGGCACCAATGCCCTGAGCCTGTAATATTGCGCTTCCCTCCCCTATTTCATTGCTCGTCCCTGACTGATAAAGTTTAATAGTTACAGTATTAGAGGTATTTTTAAAATTGTTTGTCGAGTTTATAACCAAATTTGAATATGTAAAAGAGTAAGAGTCCGAGCTTGGTGCGGCAACATTCAAACTATCAATTGGCTTGCTCTGATCATTTACATATACCGCCACCGTAATATTTTTTATGGAAGAATTTAAGCTGGATAAATTACTAGCAGCGGCTATCACATCGGTTTTGTCTCCGTTATTAAATGTCCCCGCATTGCTGCTAAAAGAGACACTAACGGGTAAATGATAAAATAAACCTGGGATGTTAGTAACCATCACCGCTACTAAGCCGCTTTGTGTCACCTGCGATTGATTGCTGTCATAAATAGTTACCCTATAATTTAAAGTGCTGTTTGCCAGAAGATTGGCATGGTCTAGATCTTGCGGTTTTATATTAAAAGTTTGACTGGCCACATTGTTGACCAGATTGGCTGTCTGGTTGGACTGGCCGCAATAATTACCCCCAGCAGATGGTGCGGACGCGCAAGCCATTTCAAGGCTGACCAATACGGAATTGCCACAATCAGCGGTGCTTCCAGAAGCGGTAACTTTTGCCGTTAAATTAAAAGAATCTGAGTAGGATACAGTGCTTTTATCGCTCCCGAAATTAACGCCAAAAGTACACTTAGCGTAAACATTACGCGTGAGTCCGAAAAAACCCGCCAATATAAAAGTCAGCAAAAAGGCGGTTTTGAGGATTTGGGTGATTTTGATTTTGTTATTTTTTTTCATTCCTAGCTTTTTATTGCGGGTCATGGCAGAGGTTTGAACTTGAGTTTAAATAAGAAAAAGGGTGGGTTATCAGGTTTTTTTCCAAAGCCGCCTTGGAGCCGCCGAGCAAAAGATAATTAACCGCTGTATTAACTATTAAAAACGCCATCATGACAAAAACAAAACCTACCACAGCGTTAGTTAAGGCTTTTCTCCATTTAGTGATGTTTTCTTCATCCCCCATTGTAGTTATCATCCAAAACCCGGCGTTCACAATCTGATAAACCGCATAAATGCCGGCGGCCGCAATAAGCCAGTTTGTGGCTATGGCTATGAGCGAAAAGATGTCGCAAAGATTACAAGGGGCTTCCCGCTGGGTGCCGGCCGCGTCTTTGTACCCGCCACAGGAAACAAAAAGGCCGCGGGCGTGGGAATAAAACGGCACGGAAAAAAACACAGTAGCCAGTAAAAATGCTGTTAACAAGAGCTTTTTTTGTTTCAAAGTGTTCATACTTTGCAATTAGTCTACCATATTCTTAAGTAAATTTCCAATACCCAATTGCCAATTCCCAATGAAATGTCAAATGCCCAAACTCCAAACATTTATGGTTGATTGTTCCTGGAGTTCCTTATGATTGTAATAAAAATTCTTTGCAGTTCGTCGGCTTCCTTCCATAATACCCTGGCCTTATCTCCCAATTCTGGAACTGCCTTTGCCATCATCCTCATCCAATGTTTAGTTTCTTTTGCTTCTTTTTTACAAATTCCCAACTTGTGTTCAAAATCCTTTCTTGACTCAGCACAATCGGCTTCACAATAATTTGCGCCCACAGCCGTGCCTGAACGAATAAATTGATTAATCAGTGGCAACGTGATAACATTTTTAGGCGTTTCTTTGGCAAACTCAATAATTTCTTCTCCAAATTTAGCCGTCCTTTCTTCTAAGTCATATTTTGGATCTTTAGGCATTTTGGTTTTTATTGGAAATTGGATATTGGATATTTGAAATTTATTGTCCCCCAATAGCTGCCGCCTGCGCCTGGGCCTGCTCAAGGGCCTGCTGGGTAGGAAGGCCTTTTAGTATTACGTTGTCTATCATGTTGCCAAAAATGTTATCTATCTGGACCTGGTCGGGTCTGTAAAAAGATTTGGCCGTTAAATTGGCGTTGGCAAACACGCCGATGTCGGGATCGTTAATTTGCAAAGTTATTAAATCTTTGCGGGAAGAAGGCTGTTTGTGTAAGGCGTAATACTTGTCCAAAGAATCTTTGCTGGACAAAAATTTTAAAAAGTCCCAGGCCACGGCGGAATTTTTGCTTTGTTTGCTCACAACCTCGCCCCAATAGTTGGCAAAATTTACCGCCGGATTGTCTAAGTTCGGCTGCGGCACCGGTGCCACGTCAAAATTTAAATTGGAATTTTTTTGTCTTATGCTGGCGGCCGTATAAGAGTAGCTGTATAAAAACGCCGCCCGCCCGTTGGCAAACGCGTCTATGGAATAATCACTCCTGGAATTCCAGTTGTAATTCACATTGGAGGGGTTGGCAAAAGAAGTATAAAAATTTAAGCCTTCCAAACCGGGATTGGTGTATTGGCCGTTTTGCTGCGCTCCTTCGGCAAAGGCCGGCTGGCTTAAGTCAGAAGAATAAGGAACCGCGCCCTGTTGCAGCATAAACAGATATAAAATATCCACAGCGCGGTTGACGTTGGTGTTGGTGCCCGCGGCCAGGCCGCTTAAAGTAAAGTAGCCGGTCCTGTCGGCCCGTTTGATTTTTTGCACGTCGGCCGAAAGCTCGTTCCAGGTTTGGGGGGGTGTGGCAATTCCGGCGGAACCCAGAATATCTTTATTATAGTAAAGCCCCAGGCTGTCCACGTACAAAGGCACGCCATAAACCTGCTGGTTGATGGTAAAATCATTCACCGCCGCGTCGACAAAAGCTTTTTTGTAATCCGTAAAGCTAAAAGTCGTGGTGGTCGCGGGTGCAACTTTGCTCTTGTATTGCGGCAACCAGGAGTTGCTGATGGAAAAAATGTCTGGACCGCTGCCCGAGGCAAGCGCGTTTAGCAAATCCGCCGAATAAGTATTAATATCCTTTTTTGTGTAAACAATCTGGACATTGGAATGCAACTGCTGATAGGCGGTTATCAGCGGCTGAAAATGTTCGCTGGTCTCAAAAGGATCCCAAAACTGCAAAACCACCGGCTTGTTGGAAACCGAAGTGCCTCCTCCGCCGCAACCAGCGGAAAGTAAAGCAATACCGATTATGGCAAATAGTAATTTTGATTTTAAGGTTTGTTTTTTTGGTTTCATTTTTTAGAAGCGAATATATACGCGAATTAATTTTGCGATTTTAGACGCGAACTTGCCCTTGCTAAATCATAAACTCTACGCCTTATTTCTAACTTTTGAATTCCAAAATTTACTAAAAATCCTAGCTTATAATTGGTGGCTTTTAAATACCGCCAAAATTGCTTTTCGTCTTCTTTAACCAAAAATGGCTTACATTTAACTTCTAAAACTATTATAGCATTTACTACTTTGTCCGGAATGTAAACACCAACCTTTACATTCTTAAAATATATGTCTATTCTTTTTTGGCAGTCAACTTTTAGGCCCCGGCTCTCCAAAGCAACAGTTAGCGCTTTATCAACAACTGATTCTTTAAAAGATCCTCCAAACTGTTTATATACTTCCCTACATGCTCCTACAATCTCATAGCTCTCTTCCGGATACAGCAAGCCGCTACTCCTGACATTCAATTGGTCAAATCCCTCCATAAGTATTCGCGTTTATATTCGCGTATGTTTCCTTCGCGTCTTATTTCGCTTCTAATGTTGCAAATTCCTAAGGTACTCCCCAAAATCCTCTTTTAATTCCTCGTGCATTAAACCAAACTCAACTACGGCTTTTAAGTATTCCAGCTTGCTGCCGGTATCATAATATTTGCCGTTTTGGATTTCCACGGCGTAAATTTCCTGCTCTTTCATCAAGGCTAAAATGGCGTCCACTAGCCAAATTTCACCGCCCCTGCCGGGTTTGGTTTGCTCCAAAAGTTCAAACAGCCGCGGCGGCATAATATAGCCGCCGTGAGTGGCTAAATTGGACGGCGCTTTGCCGACTTCGGGCTTCTCCACTATGCGGCTAATCTTATAAATATTATCTTCAACCGGACTTACTTCCGCGATGCCGTATTTGTTAACCGATTTTTCAGGCACTCTGACCGCGGAAATATTCGGCTTGCCATATTTATCCCACGCATCCATCAGCTGCTTTAATCTGAAAGGCCTGGCGTCTATAAGCTCATCGGCCCACAATATGGCGAACGGCTCGTTGCCGATTACCCTTTTTGCGTTTAACACCGGCGTGCCGTTGCCGTAGGGGCCTTTTTGCCGGACATAAATAAAATTGGCCAAATCGGCAATTTTCCTTACATCCGCCGCCTGCTTGTGTTTGCCCGCTTCTTCCAGACGTTTTTCCAGTTCAAACGGATAATCAAAATGGTCTTCTATACTGCGCTTGTTCCAGCCGGTAACAATGACAATATCCTCAATTCCGGAAGCCACGGCTTCTTCCACCACATACTGGATAATCGGCTTATCTACAATAGGCAGCATCTCTTTGGGCATGGCCTTGGTCGCCGGTAAAAACCTCGTCCCAAACCCCGCCGCAGGTATGACTGCTTTGCGAATTTTTTGGTTCATAACTATATTATAATACTTTTTACCGGAAAAAACTAACTTGGCTATAAATTAACCTAATTGCTCTAATTATCCTAATTAACCTAAATAAATCCCAATACCCAATTTCTAATTTGGATATTAAAAATTGGTGCTTGTTTAGAATAATTAGGTCAATTAAAATAATTAAAATAATTTTTATTCCTGTTTCGGCCGGTACTGAATTGCTTCACCGAGATGCTGGCTTGTAATTGTTACACTGCCCGCCAAATCGGCAATAGTGCGGGAGACTTTTAGAATACGGTGGAGAGAGCGGCCGGAAAAATTATATTGCTTCATGGCCTGCTTCATTAACTGTTGTTGTTCATCACCCAATTGACAATATTCTTTTAGTTCAATCAAGGACATTTCGCTGTTGGTTTTCGCCTGGCCGAATCTTTTTTGTTGGACTTCGCGGGCCGTCTGGATGCGGCGTTTAATATTTTGCGAACTTTCCGCAGGCTCCTGGTTAGCCATTTTTTCATAAGGCAAGCGCGGCACTTCCACGTGCAAATCTATCCGGTCCAAAAGCGGGCCGGAAATTTTTTTCTGGTATTTAAAAACCTGCCCGGGACTGCAGACGCATTTTTTGCTTAAATCCCCCAAATAACCGCACGGGCAGGGATTTTGCGCCGCAACCAAAGTAAACTTTGCCGGAAAAGTAAAGCTTCCCGAAGCTCTGGCCACAGTAACCACGCCGTCCTCCAAAGGCTGGCGCAATGCCTCCAAAACATTTCTGGGAAATTCAGGGAACTCGTCTAAAAATAAAATTCCCCGATGGGACAAAGTTATTTCACCGGGTTTTGGATTAGCACCGCCGCCCACCAACGCGACATTGGAAGTGGTGTGGTGCGGGCTGCGCACGGGCCGGCTGGTAACCACGCTTCCGGAAAGCTTGCCCGCGATGCTGTAAATTTTTGTCAGCTCTAAGGCTTCTTCCAAACTTAAGTCCGGCAAAATCCCGGCCATGGCTCTAGCCAGCAAGGTTTTCCCTGAACCCGGCGGACCGGAAAGCAGGATATTGTGCGAACCCGCGGCCGCTATTTCCAGCGCCCGTTTGGCCAGTTCCTGTCCGGCCACGTCTTTCATATCCAAAGACGGCTGAAAGTTTTTTAAAATCTCTTCGGCCTGGACGGCTTGTTCTTTGGCTAAAAGTTTAACTCTCATCAAATGGCCCAACAATTGTTTTAAATCGCTGACCGGGTAAATTATTACGCCTTCCACCAAAGCGGCTTCTTTAGCGTTGGCTTTGGGCACAAAAATTTCTTTTATTCCCAAATTTTTTGCCCTTATGGCCGCGGCTAAAATTCCCGGCACTGGCCTTAGCTGGCCGTCCAAAGACAGCTCCCCTAAAAACATTTTTCCCGCCGTATCTAAATCAATCTGGTCCGAGGCCATAATTATGGCGAGTGCTATTGGCAAATCAAAATGCGTGCCGAGCTTGGGCACATCGGCCGGAGCCAAGTTAACGCTGACTCTTGTTTGCGGATAGCTGCAACCGGAATTTTTTATTGCCGTTTTTACCCGTTCGCGGCTTTCCTGGACCGCGGTGTCCGGCAAACCAACCACAATGGTGGCCGGCAACCCGTTGGTTACGTCGGCTTCCACTTCTATCAGCTCGGCGTCAAGGCCGATTACGGCGGCGGAGAAGACTTTGGAGATCATAAGGGATAATTAAAAAAATGAACAAAATTGACAAAAATGAACAAAAATAGACTGCAGTACATTTTTGTCATTTATTTAATTTTTATTATTTTTGTCATTAAACCCAGTAGACTTGATCAATAGCAAAACTATGCCCAAGATTATGTATCCGTCCGCCAAATTATACACTCCCGTCCATTTGTAAAAAGAAATATAAATAAAATCCCTGACGTAGCCCAAAATTATCCGCTCGCCGATATTGGATGCGGCACCGGCAAAAATTAAGGTCCAGGCAAGTTTGGTAAAAAAAGAAAAATGCCGATGGTTTGGAAAAACATAGTAAACCATCGCGGCAACCACTATGGCATAAATTATGTACATCAACCACACCGGAACCGGCAGACTAAAAGCGAACGCCGAATTGTAATAAGCTTTGCCGGCTAAGTATTTTGAAATTTGATCAATAAAAATAAATAAGGCAAATAAAAAAATGCCCAGCGGCCAAAACACCGTAGCATTTTTTTTAAACTCTTGATCGGACATCTTAAAATATTTAGCTTAGATGGCTTTATCGGCCCAGGGGATAGCGCGCAAACGATCTTCGGATATAACGTTGCCTTGGTCATCCGCACCGTAGCTTCCTTTTTCAATTTTCTGCAAAGCGTTACTAATTTTTTCCAAGTCCGCATTTATCCGTGCAATCATATCCTGGCTGACTTCGTCGTCTTCCACTTCCTGGACGTTGGAATCCAAATCGCCGCCCAATTCTTCGTGCGGCTTTAGACCCGCCAAATCAGCCTCCAACTTTTTTCTTTGGGATAAAAGCTTTTGTTTCATTTCATCTATAAAAGATTGTGACAACATAATATTTTCCGCTTAATTACTTTAATTATAAACCACGGACCGCTATTTGGCAATCTAATGCCAATACCAAAAATTGCAACTCCTGATCCGCGACATATCAGCGTTCCAATCCGGCTTCGCACTAGACTTCGTCGGACACAATCCGCGATAAATCCGCGGCCCATAGAAATGCAAAAGCGCCCCGGTCAGGGGTCGCGATAAATAAATAAAGTCGACCGACACGAGGCGCTGTAACCCGAATGAATCGGATACGTCTCGCGCGACATACAGGGCTTAAATGTTTAAGCCCCAAACGTCACGCAAGAAATACCACACTGTTCATTCCAGGCCTTCCCGACATAACAGCCGGGATAAGCGTCTGAACTCCAATCTGATTTCAAACTGCACTTCAAACTTCTCTTATGGTGATTTAACACCTAACAATTGACTATATCTGTTTTGGATATAATCTACCGGTTGCTCGGGGAGAACAACTGGCCTTCATTTTTTTTGTTTTTGTTTTGCAAACAGCTTGGATTGGGCAAGCTATGACGAGAAGTTTAAAGGAAAATTGATTTTAACCTTATTTAAAAGCAATTTTCCTTTAGCGAGTTTGAACGCTTAGGTTTTTAAGGAACTTTTGATTTCTATGGGTTATCCACACTCTTAACGTATATTTATCATAACAAGCTTATTTGACTTTGTCAATCTATGACCAATTTTTTACATTTTTCTCGCTTATTTATAAAGAATTTTAAACCTCCACTCTCAAAAATTGTCCAAAAATGCAGATTCTTTGTCTTTTGATAACTTGTGGATAAATCCCCACACCAACTTGCACATAAGTTGGTGTGGGGATAAGTGGTTAATTAATCCTTTAGCTCCGCTCCCGGTATAAATTTATAATAATCTCTAAAAACCCTGGCATAACTTTTTGCCAATTTTGCGTCAATAATGTATATATCCTTCAATTCTAGGGTGTAAAAGAACTTTATCAGGCTGTGAAAATTGTACAGTGCCCTGGGTAGAGCGTAATCTTCAAAAGCATTAGGCAAGGCTGCCGAAACCGCTTCTTGGTATGGATGGGTAAACTGCTCAAAAGGCAGGCGGCAGATAATTAAAGTCTTTACAGACAGCTTACTTACGGGTTCCACGGCCGGCTGACCGCCCAAATGCCTTAAAATAAATTTATCCGTAACCAACAGCAGGCTTTTATGGTTGATGCCGAAGTTCCTAAAAATTTTATTGCTCCCTCCGGAATTGCTTTGTGCCAGTAAAGCCGCGCGCTGTTTTAACTTTTGGTAATTTTGGTCATAAAACTGCCTGACTTGCAGGCTGCTGCCAAACAACACGGCCGCGGGCAAAGCTGAATCGGTTTTAAGAATTTCTAAAATTTCTTCGGGCCCGGCGGCTTTAGGGACGCAATGATAATTAACCTTGCTGGCTTTGCCGCTAAAGGATTTTAATTTGGAAAATAAATCGCCCTGCTTTAAATTTTTTTCCGCTTTTAAGGTAACGTTTCGTATTTGGAAACTTTCCAGGCCCAACCGCTTGAGAAAAAACTTCGGCAAAATTTCCGGGCCCAAAGAATCGGCCACGCTAATCCCTGAAAAGTTCCCAAAAATATTTTGCACCAAATGGGTTATATTTAAAGGCATGCTTAAAAACGCACATCGATTTTCCGAAAGTTCTATCCACTTTACGCGGTTATCCTGTAGCTGGAAAAAATTTTGCAGGCTCAAAATAAACTTTTCAACTTCTCCGGAGCCAAAGATCTTGTTTAAGTCCGATAATTTTTGAACGTAACTTTCAGCCGCCGCTTTTATTTTTTGGTACTTTTCTTCGTATTCGGTCTGGGTTGAAATCTTAAAATAAACAAATCCCGGGGGCTCCGTTTGCAACAACGCGCTGGTCAGGCCAAAAAATAAATCCCCGGCGAGCAAACCCTGCGTTACCGCTTCCTTTAGCCCGGCATCGCCGCTGCCGAGATCAGGGTCAAAAAACGATTTTAATAAATAATTTATATAACCCCAGCTGGTTTTTGTCCCTATGTTGGAAGTCACTCCGGTTTCAAATTCCTGCAGGCCGCAAATCACCGCCCGGCTTGATCTGTAGAGGTTATTTTCCGATAAGTAAAAAAAAGTTGTCTGGTCGCAAACGGCCGTTTTGGAAGCCTGGGACTTTGAAACCGCACCGCCGCTAATAAGGTTTTTAAACTGCCCTCCAAAAAAAGAAAGATTTAAGTCCAGAAGTGTTTCGGTTTGCCAGTTTGTCTGGCTCCAAACCAATACTTTTAAGGCAAATTTTAATTCGTCCACCGATAGATTCTTTCCTTTTAACAGCTTGAAAAACTTTTTTTTGTCGAATTTTAGCTCGGGTAAAAATACCGCTTCGCCAACCAGACCCTGCTTGTATAAATCCAGGGCGGTCTGGGCTTTCGGAACCACGAGCAAAATCTTTCCTGCCTGTTTTGCCGCAGCCAAAATTGGTAAATAATTTTCACCCAAGGAAAAATTATAAAACGTCTCGGGTATTAGTTTAGAAAGTGCTGATGATGTTTGGGGCTTTTTTGCCTTTGCGGGCTTAGCCATTTCTGAAAAGACCAAGGGCGGCAAACTAACCTGTAAAAAATTCTGCCAAGGATAGTTTTGCGATTTTATTAACTTCTGAATTTCTTCTTTCAGCTTTTCCGGAAAGCCGGAATAAACCTGCAGCAGTTTCTCCAAAAGCTTTAATGTGGCTTTACTGTCAGCTAAAGCGCGGTGGGCTTCTTTATGGCTAATGCCAAACGTATGCATCAGGTTTTCCAAATTATAGCTGTGGTGCGTAGGCAAAATCCACTGTACCAAATCCAGCGTATCAATGACTTGCCCGGAAAACTTGAGACCGGTGCTTTCCAAAAACTTAATATCAAAAACAATATTGTGCCCGACAATGACAGCCTCTTTAAGTTTCTGTTGTAAATCCTCTTTGTGATCAGAAAATGATTCTGCATTATCAAGCTCCTCTTGGCTGATTCCCGTCAACCCCAAAATGTTCGCCGGCACTTCCCCGTTAGGCTTAAACACCCTACTATATTCTTCCGTAATTTTAAAACCGTTCTTGGTTGGTTCAAAAAAGACAAAACCAATTTCCAAAACTTCGTTCTTCAGGGGATCAAACCCGCTGGTTTCAATATCCAGGCTGCAATAAATTTTAGGTTGTTTTGAACTTGACATAAGTGTAAATCCGATATATTATAATAACATAGATTTTCGGCGAAGGCCTGCCCTTAATTGGCAGAGAATGGGTTTAAGGATTTATCTTTAAACTAGCCGAAAACGGACAAACCTCGAAAGAGGTTTGTTTTTATATTTCTTTTAATAAACTAATGTTTTTCGCCTTTGTTACCAAGTCCCTGCATTCATCGTCGCCTAAAAATGCCAACCTAAGACAACCTGCCCATCTGTCGGCAAGCCTAATTAATACTTCTGTCTCATCTCTCAAACCTTTAACCAAGTTTAAATGAAGCCGCTTGGATCTTAAGGCATTTGTCATTTTTTTCGCGCTAATGGAATCCTGACCGTCTACATAAATAATGGCCTCAATTGGTTCTTGAGAGTAAAACTCAAGCGACTTTTGGATAACTTCAAAAGTCGGGAAAAAATATGGGGAGGGTTTTTTAAACCGTCCAAAATAAATTTGCAGATGGTTAAATTTTTCTTCCAAAAAATTACTTATAAAATTAATTCTATCCTTATGGCGCGACTTGTGCCATTTTTTATTTCCGATTTTAAGCCGCCTCTCCAACTTCGACAGACTTAACCTGACAACTTCAGGTTTTCCTTTTACAACCGCCGCAACAACAATAAAAACTTTACTCCCCGCATCCTGCCCGGTTTCGTCAACATAACAATAAATTTTTTGTTTCTTACTCATATAAAAAATTGCTAAAACACAAGCCCCACTTCCAAAACTTCGTTCTTCAGCGGATCAAACCCGCTGGTCTCAATATCTAAACTGCAATAAGTTTTTTTGGCTGTTTCCATAACCTACTTATTCTAACATAAGCAAAAATAACTGGAAACCAAGAACGGTTCGTCTCCCTTTTGACCTACCAATAAATTTCAAAGCACCCGAAAGGGTGTTTTTGATTTGGTTTTATTGATGAAGAAAGAGTTTTCCAGAATTTTGGTGTGTGGAAGCATTTTATAAATAAGCGTATAATTAAAATAGATTTGTTTTTATTCTTCCTTGGGGGAGTCAAAGAATAATTAATAGTTATAAGATATGTCACTTTATATCAAAGGTAAAAAGATCGAAAAACTCTCCGTACAATTCACTCTTCAAAAAATAACTAAACAGTACAAAATTATTAGGGTAGAAGTGAGCGAAGACGATTGGAAACTGAATGAAAATGGCAGTACTACGATGAATGGAAAAAGATTGGCTGAAAAAGCCCTAGAACTAGGGCAACACGAAATAAATAATGACGGTTGGAAAGAGGAGTCTACCGAAGTTATTTTAAATCCTTTACAAAGGCCCGAGATAAATCCTGGCGATAAAATTATCAAGTTGAATTAAATTATAAACCAAACCAACACAAATTATATGGATACAAAATCTAAAGGTATTTTAAAAATTGCTGGCGGTATACTTTTAATATTTATGGGCTTATCTCAATCCGCGTCCTCTGTGACAGCTGTAGCTCGGTATGTGATTGGAGGAGGTCATGAGCCTTATACACAAGGGGAAGCGTTTGGTTCTTTAACAGCGGTCGTTCTTATGCTTGCGGCTGGTATTTGGCTTATCAAAAGAGGGCTACGTCAGCGCAAGCAAATTGGTTTTCAACCAACACAGATGGACCAAAAGATATTAATTAAGGAATGGGTCACAACAAATAACTTGCCCGATATCCCAAAGGGCGAATTTTTCCCTTGTCTAATTTGGGCTTATGGTCCGGTCTCTACAGATGATAAAAAAAGATTAATCACCTTATTAATCAACTCTAGCTGTAAATCTTTCATTAGTGGCGGTTATGATTATTAGCAATGGGATAACACTACAGACGATGTGATTGTTACTATGGCTTTAAAAAAGTCCTTAGAAAATCCAAATTTTGATAATTCCCCAATGACTACGATCTATAAGGGCGAACCCGATGTTGATGCCATCTTCGACTTATTAAACATTACTCAAGTTCGTGATTACGTATATAAAAATTACATGATTATTTTGGTAAATCCAAAAGCTGGCGATAAGAAAAAAATGGAACAACTGATACAAGAATATAATCATAAGGACAAAAACCATCTTTGGTAATAACTAATTTTTATTTTTATGTGGCCATTTAAAAAGAAAATTAAGCCTGAAGAAGCAGCACAAGGTTTAAAAAGTATTTTAGATACTTTAAACCGGCCAAACTCTAAACGCAACGTGGCCGATGCCCTTAAGTATGAAAAAGAGACCGGTGATTTTATTGGGAAAGGAGTGCAAGCACAAACCCAAAGCATTCCTGTTATTGACGAAAAACAAGCTGTATACATACTGTCACATATAGCCCCTGATTTTATTAAGGAGGTGGGTGGTAAAAAAATTGTTGGATTTTATAGCCTTCTTGCGGAATACGCAAAACATTTAATAAGTTTATTACGGGCAAATAAAACCATAAATTTTTCGGGGATATTTGAAGCTATAGAAGTTATAATCAAAAATGGTAAACTAGAAATTAGGAATGCCATAGTAACGGGCTTGCTTGAAGATATACAAAATATTGCAGGTAACAATAGTTTAGATCCAAAACAATTTGAAAAATATTTATTTCCCGAATCAAAAAAGTGGTGGGACGAAATCAATAGATTTTGGAAGGATTTGGAAACGTATCATAATAAGTAAGCAAATTATACACTTCTCTTACTAAAGCCATCCAACTTCGCCAAGGCTTCGTCGGACAGGAATAAGTTTTCCAATCGTTCAAACGACCTCTACCAAAAATCCTCCAGCTGATTATGGAGGGTTTTTATATAGCTAAAGGCTTTTGGAAAACTTTGATGGATAAAAATATTAAGTCCTAAAACCAATTTTCTCTTAATCTTTTTCAATCAAGTTATTTTTTTGCAGGAAAGCAACTACCGGCTTGGCACATTTTAAACAGAAAGAATTTCTGGGTAATGGGCTTAGATACCCAACAGACACTTCGTTTCCATCTTCAATTGTTTTATGGCAAATGTCACATTTTGTAATGTTCATAAACTTTAAGAGTTATTAATTTTCAATTCGAATTGACAACAATTGACAAAGTCCTTAAAACTGCTATAATAGATATACAAATTGCCACTAGGCACCTGAGGCTCCCGAAAGGGAGCCGTTTTTTTTCGCCTCCGCCCGCTTACCAAATAGCGAGGATACGGCTTCTTGGGCCTCAAAAAATTGTTTCTTGCCTATTTTACCGATTTTCCTTATTAAACGCTTGGCACTTAGCACCCTTAATTGGGAAAGGATAATTGTGGTGTTGGTATTATTTAAAGAAAACTTTAAATAATACATTCCTTCTTTTTCTCTTGAGGTAAGCGGCAAAGCCCACAGCATCTCTTTATTGAACTTTCGAACAACAAGTACGGGTCTTTCAAAAAACTTGTTTTTGCCGTCTTCTTCCGTCCCGACATTGGCACCAAGTGAACTCCACCAAACCTCCCTCTCCCCAAAGGGCGGAGAATGATGTTCATATTCTATTTTCGATTTCAATGTGTGCCAAGCCTGATAATCTTTCATTGACATTTTTTCAAGTTCTATTTTTCTGTTTCGGTTTCCTCGCTCTCGTCTTCCGCGGGTTTTTGGACAACTGGCAATTCTCCGGCTTTGACTTTGTCGCGGACGGCTTTGTCCACGTCTTTAAAGACTTTAACGTTTTCCTTTAAAAAGTTTTTGGCGGTTTCTTTGCCTACACCGAATTTAACTTCACCAAAACTATAAGTATTACCACTCTTCTCTATGACTCCCATTAGCACGCCGGTGTCCAGCAAATCCCCGGAAGCGGAAATCCCTTCGTTATACATAATGTCAAACTCCGCGACCTTAAACGGCGCCGCGACTTTATTCTTTACGATTTTGGCTTTAACGCGGTTGCCGATAATTTTATCGCCGTTCTTTATTTGGGCGTTGCGGCGCACTTCTATGCGGATGGAAGCGTAAAACTTCAGCGCGTTGCCGCCGGTGGTGGTTTCAGGATTGCCGAACATTACGCCGATTTTCATGCGGATTTGGTTTATAAAAATTACCGTGGTCTGGGTTTTGGAAATAATTGCCGTAAGCTTCCTTAAAGCCTGGCTCATAAGCCGAGCGTGGAGCCCCATATGGCTGTCGCCCATTTCGCCTTCTATTTCGTTTCTCGGCGTCAGCGCCGCCACCGAATCTATAACAATTAAATCCAATCCGTTGGAACGGACCAAAGTCTCGCAAATATCCAATGCCTGCTCGCCGTTGTCCGGCTGGCTGATTAATAAATCTTCCAGCTTGACCCCAATGCGTTTAGCATACTCCGGATCCAGCGCGTGCTCGGCGTCTATAAATGCCGCCAGACCGCCGCGCTTTTGCACTTCGGCTATCATATGCAAGGTTAAAGTGGTTTTTCCCGAAGACTCGGGGCCATAAACTTCAATAACCCGGCCCTTAGGTATGCCGCCCACACCCAAAGCTAAATCCAAACTAATGCTTCCCGTTGGTATGGATTCTACGTCCATAGTTTTGGAATCGGATAGCTTCATAATACTTCCCGCGCCGAACTTTTCCTGGATTTGATCCATAGCGCTGGTAACCGCTTTCCACTTGCCCGATTCCGCCGGCTGGTTTTTTGGTGTTTGTTTTGTCATAGTTTTAGATAACTAATAATTGTTAATTCATAACCAATAACCCTTGGTTTGTGAATTGTTTGTTATAAGTTATAAATTAATTCTTATAAATTATACCTATAATATACGAACGTTCACCTATTGTCAAATAACCCTTGTGGATAACTTACTTTGTAGTGGTTGCGCTTGCCGGCTGGGCAAAAAACGGCACATTGTTTAACTGTTCCTTTGGCCGGCCCATCACTCCCAAGTTCTGCCCGTTTAGGCTGACCTTGGTGACCCCCGCGTCCGAAGTGGAAATTAAAATTTTCTGGTTCGCGGAAAAAGTTTTGTTGTCGCCCGCGCTAAAATTTACGGTTTGGGAAGCCTGGCCGTCAATGCTAAAAATTAAGGTTGCGGCGCCGGAAAAACTCAAGGTTAACTGCAGGGGGCCCGCGGTGGAAGCCACGCTGCCGGCGCCGGTTATGTTAAGGCCGCGGGTTACGGATTTGCCAAAACGGTTAGCGGCCGTAATAGTTATTTCTTCCGGTCCCGGGCTCAGCGCCGCCTGTGTCTGGAAACCGCCTTTACCGTCCACAAAAATATTCTGGCCGTTGACGTTCACTTCCGCTCCCGGATCGGTGTGCCCGGAAACATTAACTACGCTTCCGAAAATTACGGCGTTATTCTTTGGTTCGGTGACTACCAAAACCGGTGTCCTGTTAATTGACCATAATTGCCAAATAATATACCCCAAAGTCAACGCTACAAACATCAAGCCCAAAAATAAGCTCAAAACCTTGGGAGTAATAACTAATTTTCCCAAATATTTTTTATACCACCCTGAAGCGAATGCCTGATTCTGTCTGGAAACCTGTTTTTGAATATTTTTTTCTTTTTTGTACTGTAAAATCAACTCATCGGCATCAACCGCGTAAAGCTCGGCCAGTTGCCGTAAAAACCCTATTACGTAAACATCCGCCGGCAAAGGCCTAAAATCCCCGCTCTCCAAACTTTGCAAAAATTTTAATTTTATGCCGGTTTTTTCCCCAACCTCTTCCGGAGAAAAATTTAAATTTTTCCTGACCGAGGCCAGATATTCGCTTAAAGTTTCGGTACTGATTTTTTTCTGTTCAAACAACATGGTAATTGGTTATAAGTTATAGCGGCCAGTATGGTGATAAGTATTAAGGTGTAAGGCTTGCACCCTACTACCAAAACCCTACAACAACACTGGCCGCTACAACTAAAAACTTATTACTAATTTGACTGATCATCCTCTATCCCATACTCCTCTTTTTCCTCCGGCGGAATTACGCCATACACCTCGCGGGGCTTGGCGCCGTCCCCCGGACCAATAATGCCCCTGGCCTCTAAAATATCCAAAAGCCTGGCCGCGCGCGCGTAGCCTACACGCAAGCGCCGCTGCAGCAGGCTGGCCGAAGCCTTGCCCGCGTGCTTAACTTCCTCGATGGCTTCCCCTAGCAGCGGGTCGTCATCACCAATATCGCCTTCCGATCCCGAAATCCCCAAAGCTCTTTTTGGCTTTTCCAAAATTTCCTCGTTATAAATAACCGCACCGGTCTGCGCTTTAAAAAAGTCCACGACTTTTTTCACTTCTTTTTCTCCAATAAACGCACCCTGAATCCTTCTTGGCTTGTTAAATTCCGCCGAAATGTAAAGCATATCCCCGTTGCCCAAAAGTTTTTCCGCCCCGCTGCTATCCAAAATCGTGCGGCTGTCTATCTGCGACGCAACCGCAAAAGCGATGCGCGAAGTAATATTGGCTTTTATCAAACCCGTAATAATATCCACGCTGGGCCTTTGGGTGGCCAAAACCAAATGGATGCCCACGGCGCGCGCCATCTGCGCCAAACGCACAATGGCCGCCTCAACATCCGCCTGGGCCACGGCCATTAAATCCGCCAGCTCATCCACCAAAATTACAATGTAAGGCATGCCCAAACCCGAGGCCTCGTTATACTCGGTAATATTCCTTTTCCCGGACTCCGATAACAACTTATAGCGGCGGTCCATTTCCGCCACCGCCCACTTCAGCGAGTTCACGGCTTTTTCGGTTTCAATAACTACCGGCGTCAGCAAATGCGGAATGCCGTTGTATAAGTTCAGTTCCACGCGCTTGGGATCAATGACAATAAATTTAACGTCCTGCGGCGTATTGCGGTAAAGCAGGGAAATAAATAAAGAGTTGATGGATACGCTCTTGCCCGTGCCGGTGGCGCCGGCAATAAGCATGTGCGGCATTTTGGCCAAATCCGCCACCATTGGATGTCCGGCCACGTCGCGGCCCAAGGCAATGGCTAGCTTGCTTTTATGGTTCACAAATTCGTTGGTTTGCATTACTTCCCTAAGACGCACAATGGCCGTGGATTTATTCGGCACTTCAATGCCCACCAAGGCCTTGCCCGGAATAGGCAGTTCCATACGGATGGAATGAGCGGACAGCGCCAAAGCTAAATCGTTTTGCAAAGCCGCTATCTGGGACAGTTTAACTCCCACGGCCGGACGCAAAGTGTACTGCGTAACCGTCGGCCCCACGTTAACCTCGCCCATTTCCACGTCTATGCCAAAATCCGACAAAGTCTTTTTTATAATCGCCACATTAACCTCTATATTGCCGCTGTCTATTTCGCTCTGGCTGTCGTCCAGCAAATCAAAATTCGGCAGCTTCCAGTCTTTGCGGTCTTCCAAAGTTATGGCTTCCATTTTTAAAACGTCTTTACCGGCATTAACAACTTTAGTCGGCAGGGGAAGTTGCGGTTTGATTTTGATATTATCGTCATCATTAACCTTCGGATTCTTGCCTACAACCTGCTCTTTAACAAAACCTTCCTTGCCCATAGCGTTGATTTTCAAGACAGCCGGAACCTCGGCTTTTGCCTTCTCTTCCTCTTGATCTTCTTCTTTGGATTTTGATGACCACAGCGCTTTTAACGATATGTCAAAAGTTATTAAAATGCTGATGATAATTAAGGCAAACAAAAGCAAACTGCCGGCCCAAAAACCCAAATAGGTAAAACTTGGCTGGGCAAACAGCGCGCCAAAATACCCGCCTCCGCCGCCTCCGGAGGCCACGGTAAAAGCGCTGACAGTTGCGCTTATAAAAAACATATGGATTAATCCACCGATGCTGCCGGTAAGCAGCACGGCACCCAAATACGTGCGCCAGTAAAAACTGCTGCTTTTGCCTTCTTTTTCCAAATCTTGGTTGTAAAGGGAAATAGCCACGGCCAGTAAAATTACCGGGACCGCGTAGCTTAAAACGCCGAAGGCCAAAGTCAAAAATTTAAATAGCTGCTCTCCCAAAGAACCCGCTAAGCCCGCCAAACTTAAAACCACAATTAATGCCACAGCCACAAAAACCACCACCACAATGCCGCGCTTGGTCTCCGGCGCCAAGTTCAGTTTTGGCTTAGGGAACCTTTTTTCTTTGTCTTCCTTTTCGTTTTGCTGTTTTTTTCTTCTTGCCATATTTGTCTTCTTCCCCCTCTTATTCATAAGAGGGGGCTAGGGGGTGATATTTTAAAGATTTATTATTTCTCGCCCCTCTATTCTACCATTTTTTTACTTAACTTAAAACCCCGTAATCTCTTTCCCCAATTTCCACCTCTGCTCAAACAATTCGTCCATCATTTGTGCGTAAGGGGCATAGTCAAAGCGTGTTCCGATTGCCTCGTGGATATTTTTCGAATCATAAGAAGTAAAATATACAACCCTGTGGTCAAAAATAAAAATCCTCGCTTCAATGCTGGGGTAGCGCCTGACTTCCACGCCTGCCTTTTTCCAACTCCGTAGTTTTTCCTCACTTATTTCATCCCAGTTTTGCGCAATCAACCTTACTTTTACTCCCCGCTCAACTGCCCGTTGGCTTTGTAAAATAGTTTCTGCCGGAACTTCCAGACCGGAAACAATCAGGTTGATGGCACTTTTTGCCTGATAAGTATCACGGTCGGTCATTTTCAACAAGTCCTGCCTTCTTTGGACAAAGGTCAATGGTAATAGCTTGTGAATATGTGGCTGATGTTGCAAACTAAAAGCCGCCTGAAAATTCTGACGCATCATCGCGCTGAATAATTCCAGAGCCTCGGATGTAGGTTTGGCTTGAAACTTGACCGGATAAGTATAAATCTCTTCCACAAACCCCAAGACCAGAAGTTGTCTGACCGCCCGATAAACCGCATTTGGAAAAATCCTAAGGTGTCTACCTATTTCCTTAGCCGACATGACCTTGCCGTTTTGCAGCAGTTGGTATATTTCCGCCGCTTGCGGGGATGGAGATTTTAATAGTTTTTCTAGCATAAACTAATTTTAACATATTTTGGTTAAAACTTACAACCCTTTATATTTAAACGTTCGACAATATCCAGGAGGAGACCATGAACAAACTGATGATTATCTTGTTCTTTATTATTGTTTCCATGGCTTGTGCCCAAGAGGGGTTCAAGTTGGGAAGCACAACCTGGGTTGGCAAAGTAGAATTCACTCAGGACCAAGGCGGCCGCCAGACCTACGACGTCCAGAACTTCGGGCAAGCGGGCAAAGTTGAAATTTTTGCCCGGGGGATTTGGGTGGAGCAAAGCGTGCACAGGTTTGAGTTTGCGGCCGGTAAAACGTTTGGCTTCTCCAAACGAGCCGACGGCAAACATCGCGTGTTCGTAACTCAATACGCCGGACTAACTACGGACGGAGCGGGATTTGCGCCGATGTTGGCAAGTTTCAACTTTTTCGGCCGGCAGTCCTATTACCTGGCTGACACGAAGTTTTACCACGCCAGGAATACTCCGCTTCACCAAAACACCCTTTATCAAGAAGCGTCAGTGCCGTTGACCAAAGGCGGCGGCTGGCAAGTGGGCTTCCGTCGGCTGCAAGTAAGCGGCCAAGTCACAGTCTCTAATCGGATTGTCGTGGAACGAAGGTTCTGGATCCGCAACCGGTTTAGTGAAAGAGCTTCTCACTTTGCGGTACTTCCGTTCTTCGATGCCCATGTAGCGGATTCAAAAAAGGGAATTTGGTCCAAAAGCGCGGGGTTCTACATTGACTTCTGCTGGCAATAGCCGGCACATCGCAAACCCACCCGGCAGGGCACCAATGCCGGCGCCCGGAAGAGCGACATCTCTCCGCATTAGGCAGTCTCCGCGAGCCTGCCTTTTTCTTTTGCTCAATGATAAAGAGATTCTTCGGCCTTCAGATGCATTCAGACCTCAGAATGACGCCAAAAAAATGTATTTTAAAATCCCGCCCTCCGCCTCCGTCAGTTGACGGATAGCGGATAGAGCGGGATTTATTTCAGCGATATATCAGCGTAGCAATCAGCGACGAATCAGCGGCCTACAGCCCTTTCACCTTAACTTTCTTCGTCTTTGCCTTAGCGGCCTTGGGGATTATTACCGTAAGAATTCCGTCTTTTAAGTCGGCTTCAATGTTTTCGGAATCAATGTCCACGGGGATAATTACCGAGCGGGAAAAATTGCCCCAATAGCATTCCTGGTAAAAATAGTCGTCCTGCGGGATGTTTTCGTCTTTCCTGCGCGCGCCCTTAATGGTAACCATATCGTTGGCTACGGTAATGTCTATGTCTTCGGGGCGGACTCCGGCAATGGTGGATTTGATAATAACATTGTCCTTAGTCTGGTACATATCTATGTTCAGCTGGCCTTCAAAATCATTAAGCCATTCCTCGTTGCCTTCTTTGGCTTGGCCGGATGCCGCTTGCCCCGCGGCCTTCTCCACCGGCATAACCGGCTCTACTATGTCTTCCTCTATAACCATCTCCCGCTCTTCCACTACATTGTCGTCATCCGATGCTAATTCTTCGGCAAGGCTTTCTTCCTGCCTTTGTGAAACAGGCTGAATTACAGCTGTATCTTCTATCACGTTTCCCCCCATTATCTTACCAAAAAATGATGTTTTTTCTTTCTTTGCCATAAATTTTTAAGTTAATAATGCTATCAGCCTCCAACTAAAATTGTATAGGTATTTTTATGATAGACGATTAAACAATTTACGTCAATAAGCAAATAAAGCTAAGTTATTTATGAAACATCGGCATACAACAAGGCATTTTTTACCGCCTCAACCGCTACCGATGCCCGGTCCGTGATTGGGGCAACCTGCGGGTTTTCCACCAAACTTTTTTTAAAATTACGGCTGTGCAACTCATCCGCCACGGCCCGCGCCAAATTAGCCGGCCTGGGCATGACTAATTTTCTTGATAACAGATACTCGTAATTTTTTTCTTCCTGCCCGGGCAAAGTATAACAAACTACCAAAGGTAAATTCCATCTTAAAGATTCCGCCGTACTCAAACCGCCGGGCTTGCCCACAAAAATATCGGCGATTGCATAAAGCTCATCCATCGGCTGGTAAAATTTTAATGGGATGGCGTTCTTATAATTTAAATTTAGGATGTGCTGATATAGTTTGGCGTTCTTGCCGCAGACAAAAATTATTTTTGTATTCTGTAGTTTTGCCAAATCGTCCAAATCTTTTTCTTTAAAACCCAAGCCCAGAGATCCGGTTCCTATTAAAACGACTTTTTCGGACGCCCCGATACCTAATTTTTGTTTTACAGATGATATATCAACCTTAAGCTGCGGTTTGAGGGTTATACCGCAGACAAAAATCTTATCTTGCGGAATTCCCTGCGCTACCATTTCCTGTTTTTGTTCATCAATGTTGACCAAATAAAAATCCGCCTGATCATATAAATAATATGGGTGCAAATGATAGTCGCTAAAAGCTATAGCGAACAAATTTTTGTATAATCCCTTTTGCTTTAAATAGGCAATGACAGCTGACGCAGTGGTTTGTGTGCTAATGATAAGATCGGGCTTAAACTCGTCTATAAAACTTTTAGCCAGCTTGTAATTAAACCCGGCGATGAACACGCGAAACGGCAAAACTACATAATGCCCCCACCGATAAAGCCAGCCCCAAACAAAAGGAAGATTGTGGTTGATAAACTGGTGCACCCCGACCACAATATGTTCAAACTTTCCCTTTTGTACTTTACCAATATCGGCAAGCCGAACCTCAAAACCTGCCTCTGACAAATAAAAACCGATGTTCTCGGCTATGCTTTTATGCCCAAGTCCGACGGAGGTATGGAAAATGAGGATTTTTTTTTGCATAACTTATTTTGTATATTTCCTTCTAACCATAATTAAAACACCACAGGTTAAATTGGTAAAAATTAGGCTTATTAAATAAAATGACGTTGTAAAAGTAAAGGTTGCCAATGCGCCAAGCGCAAGAGCGCTGGAGAAAGCGCTTAAAAAATAAGTTAATTTTGTCTCAGTATAAGGCTCCGCAAAAACTTTTCTAAAAGTAGGGAAAAACGCAACTATATCAATAAGCGCAACGAGAATAACTGACAATAATGAATTATGCGTCAATAAATAAACAATAAAAATGCATAGTGCCCCTATTAAGCAACCTGCATCAAATGTTGTAACATTTTTTGTGCCATACCTAAATGAGAGCAAAAAAACAAAAAGGCAAAGAATGGCTCCCACGGAAAGCGAAGCAATCCCAAGCCCCGCTCCTCCGCCGAGCATTGCGACTACCCCGGTTACTTCTAAAATTGCCCAAATAAGCCAAGAGTAGCTGTGCGGGGTTGTTTTACGAAGAAAAATATCATGTATGTAGGGAATAAAACAAGAAATGCCGGCCAAGGCTGAAATTAGAGCAAATAATATATGCGGGTTACCCATAAATATAACTATAATTTAAACAACTTTATCATGATCTAAACTTTTATTGATTCTCCAGTAAAAACTTTTTTAGCTCCGTATAGTCATTTCTAAGCACCACCGACTGCTTTCTTTTTTTCATTGCCGACCGGAGTTGTCTGGGTAGTTTAATCTTCCGATTAATCACCGGCTCAACTATTTCCCTGAACTTGGCCGGATGGGCGGTGGAAAGAATAATTAGCGGATGTTGGTCGCGTGATACTTTTTGGTATCGTTTCGCCGCAGTTATTCCCACCGCGGTGTGCGGATCGCAAATATAGCCGGTTTGCCTATAAATCTTTTGTATAGTTTTCCGCGTATCGGCATCGGTTACACTTATCCCAATAACATCGCCGCCCATCTTTTTGTAATCATTATTATACAATTCCTGCATACGGGCAAAGTTGCTTGGATTGCCCACGTCCATGGCGTTGGAAATCGTAGACTTAGACTTTTTGGGGACAAATTTTCCGGTTGCCAGATATTTTGGCACAACGCGGTTGCTGTTGGTGGCGGCAATATATTTATATACGGGCAAACCCATCTTTTTGGCAACAAGTCCCGAGGTTAGATTGCCAAAATTGCCGCTCGGGACCACGAATATCGGGCGCTGATTTTTATCCAGCACCACTTTTATACAAAAAGTGGTGCTGGATTTATTCAACTTTTTTAATTGAGCATAGCCCCAAAAATAGTAAAACGCCTGCGGCAACAGCCGGCCAAAGTTAATGGAGTTAGCCGAAGAAAATTGCATTTGCTTATTTAATTGTACGTCGGCTAAAACCCGTTTGGCCAGCCTCTGGCAGTCGTCAAAACTGCCCTTTATCTCCAATGCCGTAATGTTATGCCCATAAGTTGTCAGCTGTTTTTCCTGCAGGGGGCTGACTTTACCGCTGGGGTATAAAATAAATACTTTAATGTTAGGCACTTTAAAAAATCCGCTGGCTACGGCGCTACCGGTGTCTCCGGAAGTGGCGACAATAATATTCAAAACAGTTTTTTCCCCCCACAAAAAATAACCCAAACAACGGGCTAAAAACCTGGCGCCAAAATCTTTAAAAGCCATGGTCGGCCCATGAAATAATTCCAATACGAACAAATTGGGACCAATCTTCTTTAAAGGAACCGGAAAATTAAAAGCATTTCCGATGATTTTTTTTAGTTTTTTTTCCGGAATTTCTTTTATGATTTTTTTCGCGACTTCAAGGGCAATATCATTAAAAAGCGCGCTACCGATATTTTTAAAAAAAATTTTCGGCAACGATGGAAAAAAATTGGGCATAAAAAGACCCCCGTCGGGAGCAAGGCCTTTACGCAAAACTTCGGGGAGGGTAAAATTTTTTGACTTTTTATTGGTGCTGTGGAATTTCATCTAAGTTTATTCCTTGGACCCGCAAAGCGGCTATTACAATTTGCGCCATCTCTTCTTTAGTCTGGTCGCCTGAGTGGAGCGTAAAATCAGCGTACTTTTTATACAAAGGAATTCTCTCCGCCATCAAACCGGATAAACCTTTTTCCTCAAGGCCGATAATGCCGTTTCTATAAAGATTTTCGCCCAGCCGTTTTTCTATGGTTTCCGGCGTTGCTTCCAAATATACAACAATGGACTCGGTTTTAATTTTTTCCATGGCCTTGGGTGAATACACTATGCTACCGGGAGGGGCAAAAACGGAATTTTGCAAATCCAGCGACAAAGTGTATTGCTCTTCCAGCAAGCTTAGGGACTGCTCTCCGTTACGCTTCATATACTCATGATGGCTAATGCCCTGCCTTTCCAATATGACTTTGTCCAAATCCCAAAACTGCCAGCCCAAAATTTCCGCTACGGTTTTGCCCACCGAGGACTTGCCGACTCCTGCCATGCCAATTAAAGTTACGCCTTTCATAAAAAAATTTTAGCTTGATGATTACGAGTCAAGATATTAATTGAAATTATAGATATTATGATATTATAGAAAACAATATCAATTAATATCTATTTAATATCGATAATATCTTTTACGGTTTAAACGATCTTACTGTGCCCTCAAACTCTTTATTGGTCATCAATTTCTTTTCCAAAACCACTTCACGAAAAGTTTTTTCCGTTTTAACCGCTTCTTTTACGATATCGCTAATTTTATCATAGCCCAAATGGGGGGTGAATAAAGTGGCATAAGCCATAGACTTTTCCAATAATTCCTTACAGCGCTTGGGATTGGCTTTAATTTTATTAATGCAAACCTTCACAAACTGTTCAATTACTTCCGAAGTCAATTTTAGGCTTTGAAGCAACCGGTCAGCGATAGTCGGGAACATCACGCCCAGTTCAAATTGCGCGGCGGCGGCGGCATGCTCAATGGTTAAATTATTGCCGGAAATTAAAAAATATAGCTGGTTTACAGTCTCCGGCAATACCGGGTTCACTTTTCCGGGCATTATAGAAGAGCCTTTTTGCAGTTCCAACAATGTAATTTCGCCGATTCCGCCGCGCGGCCCGCTGGAGAGCAATCTTAAGTCGTTGGCGATTTTGGATAAATCCACGCACAGGGCCGTAACCGCCTGGGAAATGGCCAAAAAGTCCGTCTGGCTGGAAGTCTGGGACATTAAATTTTTTGCCGGGTGAAAATTTTGTTTAGTAAGCTTGTTTAGCTCCCGATATACCGCCTTGATATATTTTGGACTGGCGTTAATGCTGTTACCCAAAGCCGTGCCGCCCAAATTCAACTCCTGCATATAGGAAATTACCCGATTGATTTTTTCCTGATGCCAGCGAATAATAGCGGCATAAGAGGCAAATACCGCGCCCAGGGTTGTCGGCACCGCGTCCTGCAAATGAGTACGCCCAAGCTTGATAATATTTTTATACGCTTTGGCTTTTGCTTCTAAGGCGTTGGCTAAAATTGCCGTGGTTTTTTGCAGATCGCGGGTTAAAAAAATGGAAGCGATTTTAATGGCCGAGGGGTTAGCGTCGTTCGTGGACATGCTGCGGTTTACATGGTCGTTCGGATGAACCACAATTTTTTTGCCCTGCTTTTCCAACATTTCCGTGGCCCGGGCAGCCACCACTTCATTCACGTTCATATTAATGGAAGTGCCGGCTCCGCCCTGCAGGGCCCTGAGCGGGAACTGGTCGGGCATTTTACCGGCTAAAATTTCATCGCAGGCTTTTACAATCGCGGCCTTGATGCTCTGGTTAAAATTGCCCGCTTCGCAGTTGGCAATAGCGGCAGAGCGCTTAATCATGGCCAGAGCCATAATAAATTCGCTGTGTACGCGATAAACGTGGAAAGGAAAATTTTTAATGGCTTTTTGCGTTTGCTCGCCGTAATATTTTTTTTGCATTGAAGTCTTGTTAATTATTGTTGCTCTTCAGCGTCATTGCGAGGAGTGCATCCGACGAAGCAATCTCTTACTTGAATTAGATTGCTTCGGATGCTGCTGCAATGACAGAATGTTTTATTTACAATGCCGATCATCCAAATGGCATTATCGTAAGGTCTTGGACAACACTGTGGTCAGGCTGGTTTACAATAAACTCCACGGTCTTGGCCAAGTCTTCGACGGATAAAAATACCGGATCACGGCCGTGCCAATTCTCTTTTTTCCGGCGGGCGAATTCTTTTTTGCTCCAAAAACCGGTTTTTACGGTGCTGGTATAAATTACCGAAACTTTTATGCCAAACCTGTCCACTTCCGCGCGCAGGCCTTCGCTATAGCGCATAACAGCCGATTTTGTGGCCGCATAAAATTCGGATTTTGCGTGCCCGATTTTTCCGGCAATAGACGCGTTGTTAATTATTTGCCCGCGTTTCTGTTTTTTCATAATCGGTAAAACCTGTTTGGTTAAATCCGCCATGCCAATAACGTTTACTTCCATCATTTTGTCAAACTTTTTTACGTTCACTTTGTCGGCGTCTTCAAAATAGCCGACCCCCGCGTTGTTAAACAGCACATCAATGGTTTTAAATTTCTTTTTGGTTTCGGCCGCCACCTTTCTTAAATCTTTTTCCTTGGTAATGTCAGCCTCCAAGACCAATAATTTTGCGGCCAACCCCTGCGTTTTGGCCAATTTTAAAAATTCCTGATTATGCTCTTTGACATTGGAAAATACCGCGACCTGCCAGCCGTCTTCCAAAAACTGCAAGGCCGTGGCCGCGCCAATCCCCGTAACCCCGCCGCTGATTAAAATGGTTTTATTTTTTTGGGACATAAAATTTGGTTAATTTTTATTAAATGCTTATTTCTAAAGGCTTGCCCCGAACCAGTTTTTAAATAATTTTCAAACTTTCTTGCGGATAATCTGTCCGGAAACGCACAATACCAAATCAATTCCAATGGTCTGAAATTTCTGGTCGATTCGCACTTTCCATCTTTGTGTTCATTTGACCTTCCTTTTAAATCAGGCGTTGAACCGGTGTAAATCTTTTTATTTGACAAACTTAAGAGATAAACGTAATACATACATCTCTGTCACCCTACGCTAAAGCTTCGGGTGACACCCTTCGCGATGATTAAAAATGTCTATAACAAATTTGAGGGTTACACGAATGGACGAAGTCCACCCGAAGCCTCTGGCGAAGGGTGGCGGAGAGGGAGGGATTCGAACCCTCGGGCCCCTTGCGGAGCTAACGGTTTTCGAGACCGTCCCGTTATGACCACTTCGGTACCTCTCCACGTCGTAATCGGCTACAGGCTTTCGCATCCTGTTTAAACAGTTTGCTTCAGCCTTCCGCCGCTACTCCTTTGTCCCAAAAATCCGTGCTCGTCACCCTTCGGGTGACTGCGCTCCTAATTTTTGGGAACCCTTTACTAGTTACTTAGCTTATTATAAAACAAAAACCGCTGTTTGTCAGCGGTGTTGAGATCCTAGTGTGTTTCCCCTCCCCTTATTTTAAGGGGAGGCTGGGAGGGGATATTCTGTCCTGATAATAATATCACCCCCTAACCCCCTCTTATGGATAAGAGGGGGGGAATGGACACCACTTAAATTCTTACAAAAACTCTTACGATGAACTGGCGACAAGCCGCTTTTTAAAATCGTTGTTCGATGAAACAAGGTGCCGTAGCCTTTGTGCTGTCGAAAATTGTAAAGCGGATATTGCCAATGAAGTTTGCGCATTAAATCATCACGATAAACTTTGGCAACAATGGATGCCGCGGCTATGGAAAGGATTTTGTTGTCCCCATCTACTATTGCTTCCTGCTCCATATTTAAACCGGGGATAATAAATTTGCCGTCTATGGCCAAAAGATACTTGTCATTGCGAGGGAGTGCATCCGACCGAAGCAATCTTTCCCCAGGATAAGATTGCTTCGTCGTCAGTTGGAGCCCTGACTCCTCGCAATGACAGAGAAGATTTTCCACGGCCAGCTTCATCGCCGCGAGTGTTGCGCGGTGGATGTTAATTTTGTCTATAATTTTTTCATCAACAATGCCAATGCCCCATGCCAGGCAGTTGTCTTTTATAATTGCCGATAATTTTTCACGTTTCTCGGGGCTTAACAGTTTACTATCCCTGATTCCTGCCGACTTGATAACTTGATAACTTTTAACTTGGAACTTGCCGTCCGCCGTCACGGGCAAAATTACAGCGGCGGCGACGACCGGACCGGCCAAACAACCCCTGCCCACCTCATCACAACCGATAATATGGGTATAACCATGGCTACTTTTACTGTTCTCAAATCTAAAATTCATTTATGTTTGATATAAAACGACTCAATTTTATTTTAGTTTCACCGCCTTATATATAGTTTCTAATGAAACAACTTTAGCCGTATTTTAATTTCAAAATTATCATGGAGGCATTCATGACTAAAGTTATACCGCTCATAATTACCAAAGCATAACTTCCAATAACAACACCATAAACAATCCAAAGGATTTGGCCTATTAGATTTATAATGCTCCAAGAAATTGCTATATCTTTAGTAGATTTAGTTTTCCATGACTTTATTACTTGGGGCAAAACAGAAACGGCAACAAAAATTCCAGCCACAAAACCTATAATTTCATTCGCTTGCATAAGTTTATTTTAATTTTGTTCCTTTCAAACCACCCAACTGCTTTAGCACGCTGGACTCAAACGTAAAAGTAATTTGCCGTTTTTGCTCGGATTTTTCTTCCGCAAATTTTACCAGCTCCTTTAAAAGATCACCCAATTCCAAACCGCTGGCTTTCCATAAATGATGATACAATGTGCCGGGCAACGGATTAACCTCGTTGGCAAAAAATTCCTTGGTTTGTTTGTTGTATAAAAAATCCACCCTGGCTATGCCAAAACACCCCAGGGCTTTATAAACTTTTATGGCGGTATTTTGGATTGCCGATGTCGTGGCCTCGTCCAGTCTGGCGGGAATAATTAAATTATTGGTGGCTTTGCCGGTCTGGCTGCCGCCGTCGCTAATGTACTTGTCTTCAAAATCAAACATATCCTTGGTAAAAACCGACTCCTGGAGTAGCGATGCCCGCGGCTGGTTGTTGCCAATTAAACAGCAGGTTACATCCATTAAATTTTCCACGCCTTCTTCCACTAAAACTTTTTCGTCATAATGCAGCGCAACTTCAATCTTTTGCTCCAAATCTTTTGTGTCACCCGGTTCAACCTTCCCAATCCCAATCGACGAACCCAAATGAACGGGCTTTACGAATAAAGGATGGTCGCCTAATTCTCTAATTTTCTCCTTAACTAATTCTCTATCTGCCTCCCAGTCCTGTTTATAAAAATAAATAAACTTGGTGGTCGGCACGCCCGCGTCCTTCATTACAATTTTTGTAAGCGCTTTGTCCATGGCAATGGCACTAGCCGGAACACCACAGCCCACGTACGGCACACCGAGCATCTCAAACATTCCCTGAATGGTACCGTCTTCACCGAAAGCGCCATGCAAGGCGGGGAAAGCTACATCGATGATAATGGATTTGCCCGCAAATCCCTTTTTCTTAAAAACCACCTTCCCCACAGATTCTTCCAAATCCAGATAATACTGAACATACTTGGGCTTGCCCTCCGTAGCTTTAGCGAAGGAGGGATCCGTAAACAATTTTAAGTTTCCCAGCTCTTCCCCAATCATCCACTTACCCTGCTTGGTAATATAGACAGGGGTTACCGGATACTCCAAACCTTTCAACCCCGCGATGATGAGCTGGGCCGTGATAATAGAAATATCATGTTCAGTTGACCCGCTGCCAAAAAAGACTCCGATGTTTTTATTCATAATTTTTTTATTGTGTAGCGTGCCGATTTATCGGCTGCAGCCCAATAAATTGGGCGCGCTACACTATTATTCTTCTCAAATGTTGTGGAATATGTACCAAAATTTCGTAATGAACCGTACCACATGATTTGGCAATATTTTCCACCGAATTTTCGTCCTCGGGATTGCGGCTGATTATTATTACTTCGTCCCCCACCTTAACCCCGGGGACATCCGTCACTTCCACACTGCTGATGTTCATGCTAACCTTGCCCCGCAAAGGACAATCCTTCCCTTTAACTTGATAAAATCCTTTATTGGAAAGCCTGCGGTCCACGCCTTCGTTAAATCCCGCCGGTACGGTGGCGATTTTTGTCTCTTTTGGCGCCTGATAAGTTATATTGTAGCCTACTTTCTCCCCTGCCGGAATGGTCTTTATGGAACTAACAATGGAGGCCATTTCCAAAGCCGGTTTTAAATCTAATTTTTCAAACTGCGAATTATTTAACCCATACAGCCCGATGCCAACGCGCGCCACATTGGCTGTAATTTCGTTGGTAAAAAAGGTCCCGGCGGTATTGGCTAAATGAAAATATTTGATAGATGAAAAATTCTGTTTAAACTTTTCGGCTGTTTCGTTCCACAGTTTGATTTGTTGTTTGGTAAAGTCTTGCGTGTCCCCATCAGCGTCCGCCAAATGGCTGCACAAACCCTCTAAAATGAAATTTGGATTGGACTCGATTAATGCGATTGCCTTATTTACTTCTTCCCCCCATAGCCCCTGCCGGTGCATGCCTGTATCTACTTTAAGATGAAAACTTACGGGCTTCTTTAATTTTGCCACAACTTCCTGCAATGTGGAAAAATCAACAATTGAAACGGAACAGTTTTTTAATTTGGGGTTTACTAGTTGCTGTATCCGGTTAAAGCCCAACATTAAAATTTTGGATTTAATGCCGGCGCGTCTGAGCACCAAAGCTTCGTAAAACGAATCCACCATAAAAAACGGCATCGTACAGTTTCCCTTCCCCTTGACGGGGGAGGCTAGGTGGGGGTGATTGTATTCATCCAAAATCCTCGCCACTTCCACCATCCCATGCCCATAGGCATTACTTTTTATTACCGGCGCGAACTGTAACTTGGGGTATCTTTTTTGAAAAGTGTGCAAATTATGCAACAAAGCATCTTTAAATACCCTCACCTCGATAACCGGCTGATAACTAATTTTTGGCGATACTATCTTATTAAAAATTTTCCCAATTGTCCCCATAAATCTTGTCATTCTTTTAATTCATGTCATTCTTGTCAATCACAAATACTGGTCTCCCCAATCATTCTGGAACAAAATTACATCTCCGGGTTTTAAAATATCCTTGAGCCCGGCATGCGCTTCCAAGGCGGAGTTAAACCAGATGATTTGGGGCTTCTTGCTAACGGCGTCATCCTGAGCCGTGAGTGCATCCGAACGGCGAAGGATCTCTTTACCATTAGTTTGAGATTCTTCGGCCTCAGAGTTGCATTGCGGCCTCAGAATGACGCCGGAAGACGAAAGGCCTTCGACTATCCACGGTGTTACGCTATTTTTTATCAAAATAACAACATCCGCAACACCCGCCAGCAGTTTGCCAATACCGCGATGGATATCGGCGGAACTTTTGCCTATTTCCACCAACCCGGGAGTAATGTAAATTTTCCGGCGGTTTTTAAAACGCGACAAAACTTTTATGGCTTCCGCCACTCCATCGGAATTGCCGTTGTAACTGTCATCTATTACCAAAACGCCCGTAGCGGAATTTACTATTGGCTGAAGCCGATGCTCTACGGGCTTGATATTTTTGATTCCCGCGATGATTTGCTCGTTGCTCATAGCCAAACTCTGTCCGATTTTAACTGCCGCGTCCACATCCCCCAGCGCGTATTCCCCGAGTAAATTGACATCAACTTTCCCAATATCATCAACCTCAAAACTCCAACACAACTTTTCTATATCAAATACTTTATACTTAATACTCGATACTTTATACTCTATTACCTTATGATCCGGCCAGACGAATTTTTTGTAATTTTCCATCACATTACGGTCGTCGGCGTTTAATACCACTAAAGCTCCGGGCTTGGAATTGCTGACAATCTCAAAAACGGTGGCAATAACCGTATCCATTTTTTTCATCCGCTCCAAGTGCGATTCGTTAATGCCGGTAACCACCGCTATATCGGGTTTTGCAATCTCGCAAATGTCTTTAATATCATTTTCATAATGTTCTCCCATCTCTACAACCAAAATTTGCGTTTCATCCGTCACTTTATTCAAAATCCACCTGGCAATTCCCACCGGCGTATTCACGCTCTCCGGCGTACTTAATACTTTATACTTTATACTTAATACTTGCCTTAACACTTCCTTCATCGTAGTCTTGCCGTAGCTGCCCGCCACCCCTATAATTTTTAACCCCTTGGCGTCAGTCTGCCCCCCTGTAGTGTGCCGATTCATCGGCTGTTCTAATCTCTCGATCTTTGCCCTTGCTTTTCTTATTAGCTGATTTTTTGCCAAGCTATCCAGCGGTTTTAAAACCAGCAAAGCCAAACTAAAAAAGACAAAATAAAACGGCAATAAAATTAATACCGCAAAAATTACAGCGGTAAAAAAGTTATCTAATCCCGGCTTAAAACTTAAAGCCGATAACCCGGCCAAAATTACAAACAAACCGTGCAGGGCCACAGCCATAAGCATCAGTGCTCTTGCCTTGGCTGTCCAAACCAGCTCTTTGCGCAGTGGCTGGCTTTTTTTAGGAAAAATCCCCTTCTTTATGAGTAATTTCCAATACCGCCCCAGCTCATAATTTTCCAGTTGGAGCAGGTATAATTGGTACCGAATAAATTTTGGGACAAATAAATCCATACTGTTTGATTACTGTCATTATGAGTGTAGTTAGCCCATTTATGGGCTGTTTTTTTGAGCTGATAAATCAGCTAACTACAAATTTTAACAGAGCTTCTACAAACTCCTCCGGCTTGTCCAAAAAGCTAAAATGGCCGGCACTTTTTAGAATCAGAAGTTTGGTATCAGGAATTAGGAACCGCATAAGTTCGCCGTATGTTACCGGCGTTTCTTTGTCGTTTTCCCCAAAAATTATCAGGGTAGGCGCCTGGATTTTTTTCATGTCGTCCGACAAATCCTCACTGGTAACATTTACAAAAGTTTTTTGCAGCTCCGGCGTTGCCAAATAATCTTCCGCGCCGATTTTTTGATAAATTTTCCTGCGCAGCGGCTGCATAAAGTCGGGTTTAAAAAAAGGTTTGGCGATTTTTGCCGCAGCCTTAGTAATTATTTTTTTTGATGCTTCCATTGCAAACCCGGCGCTGTCCACCAGCACCAATTTTGATATCACCCCCTCTCCCCCTCTTAAATTAAGAGGGGGTTGGGGGGAGATATTTGCAGCTAATTTAATTGCCACCCTGCCGCCAAAGGAGTGGCCTACGATGATAACATTTTTTAATTCTAATTTTCTTATAAATTCCGCCACAACATTGGCATAATCCCCCACCTTCCATCCTAGTTCCCCCTCTCCCTTTGGGAGAGGGTTGGGGTGAGGGTTTTGCGATTGACCAAACCCGGGCAAATCAATTAAGTAACAACCAATTCTCTCATTCTCTAATTCTCTAATTCTCTTAATAACGCCATTCCACACCTCTTTATTAGATCTCCACCCATGCAAAAACAACAGCGTTTGGGTGCTAGAGCCTTGTACCTCACTGTAACTAATTAATAGATTGTTTATGACAATCTGCTTATCCATATCTATATAATAGCATTGCCCAAACCAATTTAACAGTATATAATATATTGGATTTTGGTTTATTAATTAAGTATCTCTGACAAAAGGGGCCCCCAAATTTTCTGACCCGAGCTATACTAGGAAAATTTGGGGAGAGGAGCGACTGTGGAGGGCGCAGAGAAATTTACTTACAGTAAATTTCACGAGCCCGGAGCAAGTCGCGACGACGGGATGTAGTATACCGGTAGTACACACGCTTCGGGTGCGTGGAGACTGGGTTCGATTCCCAGCATCCCGACCAAACAAAGAGACTCTTTGCAAATTCGCAAAGAGTCTCTTTGTTTATAAACTTAAGCATGTCCCTCGACTCCCCTTCGCAGGCTCAGGGTCGCTCGGGACAAAGAAAAATACCCAAATCTATTTGGGTATTTTTCTTTGGTGGACCTGGGGAGAATCGAACTCCCAATTAATCCATGCCATGGATCCGTATTACCATTATACTACAGGCCCTTAGGAAGACTTTTGACAATTGACATTTGACCTTTAACAAATACGCCAAGTCAAATGTTACTCGGGTATTTTACTAAATTTATCCAATTTTATCAATAGCTTTAAGGCAGATTTACCTTAATTTGCTGGCCGTTGGGCAGGGTAATTGTGGCAGGCGTGCCGGTAGCCGGCTGGGCGGTATTGGCGGAATTGGAAGACGAATTTGAATCGTTGATAATTAATTTTTGGGCGGCGCTTACCAAATTTGTAAAATTCTTCACCTGGGCTTCAAATGCCGGCAACTGCCCGGTTTTTTGCAAAAACCATCCCAAAACCACTACAATAAGCGCTAATCCGACAATATAACCCAAAGCGCTGAACATCCCGTTAAAAAATGAGCGCCACACTCCCCCGCTCTTTTTGTTTTTAATCCCAATCAGATTCGCATTTAGGATATCTAATTGGTTTTTTAAATCCGGGTCAATCATGGGTTTATCCAGCACCACTTTTTACTAATTTAATTTGTTGAATAATTTTAATTGGAGGAACAATTTTACTATTTTTGCAATTTATACTAGTGAAAAGTGGTGCTGGATTTATTATAACAGATTTTCGATTTTGGCCGCAGGCCATGAGCAAATCCCGATTTTATCGGGACGAGTCGAATGGTGCCCTCGGCAGGAATCGAACCTACATCTCATCCTTAGGACGGATTTGCTCTATCCATTGAGCTACGAAGGCAAAAAATTTAACATTAAGCCTAAAAATTATAACACAAAAACCTGCTGTGCTAGAATGGTTATGAGACAAGCCGATGAATTAAAACTTTCTTTTTGGCGTCATCCTGAGCCCGTCATCGGTAAAACCAAGCGGGCGAAGGATCTCTATTTGAGATTCTTCGGCCTTCGGCCTCAGAATGACGCCGGGTAGCAAAAAAGAATTATATCCTTAAAATATGTTTAATTATATCATAAATCATAGAAATAGTCAAAATTATAACAAAATTCTGCTCGTCCTTATAATTTTGACCGTTTTAAGCATCTTTTTCCCAATCAGACACGTTTTTTTAACAAAAGAGGCTTATTTAACAGGCAATTATTCGGATTTTACCTCATTTTCCTTATATATAAGCGATATATTGATATTTATAACTGCGATTGCCGTTTTTCTACCACGTGGTGGAAGGATTTTCTGGTTAAGGATAAAGGATAAAGGATTAAGGATACCTATAATTTGGCTTATTTTAGCCATTTTTATTATATTTTTTATACATTTTGGCTTAAATATAAGGCTTAATGTCTATTTATTAGCAAAATGGCTGGAATTAATTGTTGCATATGGAACATTTAAAGTCCTTTTTGACCAAAACAGCCTGAAAAACCTATTTTTAAAGCTCTTTGCCTGGCTCTGCGGCTTGGAATCCATACTTGCCCTAATTCAATTCGCCAAGCAATCCTCAATCGGACTTTATAAACTAGGGGAGCCACACTTGGCCCCAAGCATCCTTGGGGTGGCTAAAATTGTTTCAGGTGGAACAACTTTTATCCGCGGATATGGCACATTTCCTCACCCAAACCCCTTTTCGGCCTTCCTAGTAGCAGGTATTCTAATAACCGCTTACCTCTTGATTAATGCCACCACCAAAAAGTCACAAATTTTATATTCAGTTTTATTGTTTATAAACATTCTTGGACTAACCGTTACCTTTTCACGTGGAGCTTACCTTGCGTTGGCGGTTGGGTTGGTTATTTTCTTTGGCATGCTCTTCTTCGGGCGTCATTCTGAGGGAGTGCAACCGACCGAAGAATCTCAACCATTTATAAGGAGATCCTTCACCCCTCGGATGCACTCGGGGTTCAGGATGACGCCGGTCGTGGTTGTAGTGATCTCCGTCATAGTATCTTTTTTCCTTTTTAAACCGTTTCTCCTTACCCGCGCAACATTTTCCGACCAAGCAACCGTTGCCAGAGAATTTTACGATGTAACCGGAGTAAAAATGGTTGAAAAAAATCCGATTTTCGGTGTTGGGCTAGGGGAGAGCCTGCTCCACATGGAACAGTATTCCCAAAAAGTCCTCGCGCCCTGGGACAAACAACCGCCGCACAACTATTTTATTATCGCCGCGGCCGAAATGGGCATCCCGGCAATGTTAATTTTGGTTTGGATATTCCTCTCCCACTTCTGGGGGCTAATCAAAAAAATACGGACCAATAAAGACTTTCAACTTTTTACTTTTTACTTTTTACTCATCAGCATCCTTTGCACTTTCCTGGTGCTGATGATGTTTGACCACTACTTTTACACCCTACAGCAAACCCAACTCTTACTTTGGATATTTTTGGCACTAATCGCCGCTGAAACAAAAAATATAAACGCTGTGTAGCGTGCCGATTTATCGGCGATGTAGTGCAGGCCACCGGCCTGCTTTTTATTTTGCCAAAAGAAAGCCCCGCACCAGTTTGCCCTTTCAGACAAACCGATGCGGGGACGCGACGGGCAGGGGAGTAACCACGGCCGGTGAGCAAAGCGTCATGCTCGAGACGGTTGAGCGGGTTATCGTAGAGAATCGATGAGGCGGCGAACTTCTTCCAATTGCTCGGGCGATAATTGCCCTCCGTGCTGCTTTGCTTCCTGAACTGACTTGGCCAAAGAGCCCAGATGGTATTTCACATCATTGATATAGTAAACTTTTCGCAGATTCGCTACGCCTGCCTCCAGTTTCAAAGCGGTGGGAGAGTCGCCGGTTTTACGCAGTGCTTGAATGCAATCATCCAAGTTCCTAAATCTATATTCATCACCCCCTCTTTTGTCGATGTAATCTTGCGACCAGACAACGCACTCGCTTGCATATTGTCGCCAAGCGTTGAAAATCAGCTGGTCGATCTCTTGTTTATTGTGTCCAGAGAGCTGGACGACCGCGTTGTCGTTGAACATCTCCTCTGCTTCAATGATTTGATCACGATAGCGGAACCAATCCGGCGTTTTCATACTTTCAACCATCCTGCGAGCGCGCGCCTGACTGGAGATCATGCCGACCTCGAAGTCCGAATGGATTTTTTTCATGTCAGGACGTGTAATCCACCAGCCCCAAATCCATCCCGCCACGAACACCGCTACCGTAAGTAACTTTTTCATATTTTTCCTCCTCCCAATTGTCCTTTTGCGGGCTTCAGCCCACAGCCAGAAAAATAAAAATTACTTTGCTGGCTGTAAGTTGAAAGGGGAGGCGCATGGGGAGGGGTGGTTTTCTCCATGCGCCGTGTCCCAAGTGGATCGAATCGAGCTGTGCGCTATTGCCTATGTTGATCCGTTTCATCACCTTTTTCCTTAATAGCGTATCTGATACTAATAAGGGCGTGTATCACCCCAAGTAACAGACAAGCGATACCAAACTGATGTTTACCGGAATACGCGTGCACTATTCCCATCAGTCCGGCAAAAACGGCTGTAGTGGCAAAAAAGTTACTGAAGTTCAATGTCCCCCCTTTCCTTTTTTTGTCAGAGATCTCTCGCCCGCGGGATTGCGGGCGAGGCAAATCGGTCTGATACCGATTTAACAGGTGATTGTAGAATAAAATAATATAATTTGTCAACGTTATATACCATATTTAAGTCTAATATCTGCTTTAATTTAAGCCTAAATTGGTATATAAAATATTTTGTTATAAATTATTGACACAATTTTAAATAGATGCTATGATGGAAATAACGTTAATTTCCCCCTCTTAACATAAGAGGGGGCAAGGGGGTGATATTAATATCAGGTGAAAATATCCCCTCCCCGTATCAAGTACGGGGCAAGCTCTAACCTCCCCTTATTCTAAGGGGAGGGAAGATACTTTTATGCCCAATATTTTCCAGTTACATCAAACATTGCAAGCACTAAATTTTAGCGACAAAGAGGCTAAAATTTATTTGGCGCTTTTGGATTTGGGCAAAGGCACCGCATCGCAGGTTGCGCGGCGAGCCGGACTGAACCGTTCCACCACTTATGTAATTTTGGACATATTGGCCAGCAAAAATTTGGTAAATATGCTGGGCAAGGAACCAAAGCAGGAATATACCGCGGAATCGCCGCAAAAGATCTTGGAATATCTAAAAAATCAGCTGGAGAAAGACCACTTATATATTCAAGAGGCTGAAAAAGTTATGCCGGAACTGGAATCCATGCATAACAAAACCGATCGTCCCAAAGTGAAATTTTATGAGGGCGAGCAAGGGTTAATTGAAGTTTACGAAACTACCCTAACCTCACACGAAGACATTAGAGGATATGGCGGGGTGGAAGATATGCGCACCGCTTTACCAAAATATTTTGAAACTTATATGGCCAGACGGACCGGCAAAGATATCGGCATCCGCGCGATTTTTGCCGACACGCCAAAAGCGCGGGAGTTGGCCGCGGAAGACAAATGGCAAAAGCGGGAAAGCGCGCTTGTGCCGGCGGACAAATATTATTCTTCCCCGGAATTTAACGTATTTGACGATAAAATTATGATTGTATCTTACCGCGAAAAATTGGGAATAATTGTTGAAAGCCGCGAAATCGCCGATGGCTTTAAAAAACTGTTTGATTTGGCTTGGATAGAGGCTAAAAAGCTGGACAATCTAAAAGACGCCAAAACAAGCCCGGCGCCTTAATCAAATAGTGTTACTTATGGTATTCCTTACCGGCTAGTATCGTGCAAGTACGATAGATCTGCTCTTCCAAAACCACCCTTGCCATGTTGTGCGGGAAAGTAAGAGGGGACAGGGAAATAGAATAATTGCTGTATTGATGAAGCGATTGGTGCAGGCCGATTCCGCTACCAATTACAAACACCAATTCTTTACCTAAGCCCCCAATTCTTTCCAAAAAACCCGCAAAATCCTTGGAATTCCGCAAAGTCCCTTTTTCTTCAAGCAAAATAACCACCCCGCCGTCCGGCAACTGTTTAATAATTTTTTCCGCTTCCTGCTCTTTAATTTTCTCCAAATCCTGATTCTTGCCATAGCCGATTTCCGGCAATTCAACAACTTTAATTTTGGCAAAAGGGGACAGGCGCTTTAAAAACTCGGCTTCCAATTCCTTGTAAGCCTTCTCCTTAAATTTTCCTAATGCGATAATCTTTATTTTGAACATAGAATATGTGCCTGTGTAGTCTGCCGATTTATCGGACACCAAGGCTTTACTACTATAACATAATCGGCTAATATTATGCAGTGGTTTGCTTTGTTAATTGTCAATCGTTAATTGTAAATTGTTCTGAATGGGCCTGTAGTAAAGTGGTATTACGCGGCATTCGCATTGCCGAGGCGGGGGTTCGATTCCCCCCAGGTCCACCAAAGAAAAACATCCAAAATATTTTGGATGTTTTTCTTTGCCCTAAACGCAGTCGATTCGTACACAAATCCTTGTTGAAAATTGAATGTGGATAAACAAACTTGACATAAAGTGAACGATTGTATACCATTTAGTTACGTAAATCAAGCAGTAAAATTTACGCTTGACATACATATCCTATATGATATACTTAATACATAATCAAGCCAATGAATATAAAATTACATATTTTCACGACCCAGACAGCAAAAAAGTTCCGGTTCAGGAATATATGGAAAGTTTGGACAAAAAAGACCAGTCAAAGATAGTAAAATATATTGATTTCTTGCAAGAAAATAAAGGGGTTTTGGACGAGCCGTATACCAAACACATTCGAGGTAAATTAAGGGAATTGCGTATAGATTTCGCAAAAAATAGACACAGAATTTTATTTTTTACTTTCGTAGGTAAAAACATTATTTTACTTCACGCGTTTCTAAAACATACCTCTCAAACTCCGGAATCTGAAATAACAAAAGCCTTAAACAATTACAACAAAGTTATTAACAACCCACATCTATATGAATAAAAAAAGGCCGAGAAAACTGACTAACTTTGAAGTGTATCGTGACAATCTTCTTAAGGATCCAGAGCTAAAAAAGTATTACGATGAAGTGGGTAAGCAGTTGGAGGTTGCGTACCAGATTTTGCAACTGCGCAAAAAGCAGGGAATGTCCCAATCCGAGCTGGCAAAAAAAATCGGCACTACCCAAAGCAACGTAGCTCGCCTTGAATCCGGCCAGCAAAATTTCACCACCGAAACCCTTCAAAAAATCGCCAAAGCCTTTCGGCTGGAGTTGCGCGTTGAATTTGTTTAAAAACATGTCTTACTTCTACATTTTAAAATGCAAAGATGGCACGCTGTACTGCGGAAGCGCCAAGGATTTAAAACAGCGGGAACAAAAACATAATTCCGGTAAGGGCTCCAAGTACGTAATCGCCCATGGCGGCGGAAAAATTGTTTATAGCGAAAAGTTCCGATCGTGGGGTAAAACTTTAAAGCGGGAAGCGGAAGTAAAAAAACTGCCCCGCTCAAAAAAGCTGGCTTTAATTAGAAATAAAAAAGATAGCTTGGTATTGGATTGGAATTAAAAAAAGTATAAACATACCCCACGGCGTCATTCTGAACCCGAATGCATCTGAGGGTGAAGAATCTCATCTCATCCGAGTTTTGAGATCCTTCGGTCGGATGCACTCCCTCAGGATGACGCCGGATAAAAGGTATTTGAAATTACCATTCTTGCCCTGATATAACATATAAGTTATACTATCTTTATGAGATCATTTGAAGCCTTCAAAAAACAATTACTAAAAGATCCTAAATTAAAAAAAGCCTACGATGATTTAGGCCCGGAATTTGCTTTGGTTGAAATGCTGATAAAAAAGCGCCTACAGCAAAAATTGACCCAGGCGCAATTGGCAAAAAAAATCGGTACCAAGCAATCGGCTATATCGCGATTAGAACAAGGTTCTTATAACCCAAGTATAAACTTTCTAAAAAAAGTAACCGAAGCCCTTAACGCTGAACTCCAAATTTCCATATCTTAATTGCAAAACAAGCCCCTTAATGGGGCTTGTTTTTTGTCGCCCGAGTGCTTATTCGCACGAATAAGCACTCAAAAACAAACTAAAATTTATTCGGAAATATATTGGTAAAATTTGCGTTTGGCAAATTCAATGCAAATTAAATAAAGCAGGGTAATAAGCAACGCGGAAAACACCATGGCCAGCGAAAGCGGGGCAAAACCGAAAATATTCTTTATCGGACCTAAGGCCAACAGCAGCGCTAAGATTAAAAAAGTAAAAACGGAAATAATCAAAGACTTGGCCGGCTTGCTCTTGAAAAACGGCACCTGCTTGGTGCGGATAATAAATACGACTAAAATTTGCGTGGCAAATGAAGTGATAAACCAGCCTGTTTGGAAGGAATGGTTGGTATAATGAAACACAAAAGTCAGCACAAAAAAAGTCAGAAAATCAAACACAGAACTTATGATGCCAAACACCACCATGAACCTGCGCAAAAAATGGATCTTCAGCTGCCGGGGCTTGGCAATATCCTGCTGGTCCACATTGTCCAGTGGAATTACAAACTGCGAGCCGTCGTAAAGCAAATTGTTTAATAAAATTTGTGCCGGCAGCATGGGCAAAAACGGAAAGAACATGGAAGCTCCGGCCATGGAAAACATATTGCCAAAATTGGAGCTCAAGCCCATCATTAAATACTTTAAAGTATTAGCAAAAGTTTTGCGGCCTTGAATGACGCCGTCAACAAGTTCTTTTAAATTTTTGCGAAGCAAAATCAAATCGGCCGATTCCTTGGCTACGTCCACCGCGTTGTTCACGGAAATGCCCACGTCCGCGGCTTTAAGCGACGGTGCATCGTTTATGCCGTCGCCCATAAAGCCAACCACGTGCTTATTTTTTTGCAAAGCCAAAATAATGCGCTTTTTTTGTTCCGGCGTAACGCGCGCGAAAATCGTGGTTTTCTCCGCGTCTATTGCCAGCTGCCGCTCGGTCAGTTTTTCTATTTCCGCACCGGTCAACACGCCCAAAACAGGCAAACTGATTTCCTGGGCGATTTTTTTGGTGACTATTTCGTTGTCGCCGGTAATAATTTTTATGGCAATCCCATAATTCTCCAAAGTCCGCAGGGTTTCGGTTACGCTCTTTTTTGGCGGATCCAAAAAAGCGATGAAACCCAATATGACCAAATCCATCTCGTCTTCTTTATTGTACGACTTTTTCTTCGGCACGGATTTACGGGCAACCGCCAACACTCTAAACCCATCCTGGCTCAATTTCTGATATTCCTGTTCTAATTTTCTCCGCAATTCCACACTTAAATTGGCGTCTTTGGAACCATAACTGCCGCCAATTTCAAACATCTCTTCCGGCGCGCCTTTGGAAATAAGCTCGTGGCCTTTTGCCGAACTTACGATGATGGAATCGCGCTTGCGCCGGTAATCAAAAGGGATTTCATCGATCTTTTGGTACCCGCTCATGTCAAAAATTTTGAAATTTTTTACCGCCTTGTCCAACGGATTTTTAAAACCACTGCGAAAACTGCTGGAAATATAGGCATACTTAAAAATATTTTCGTCCGACTTTCCTTCGGCGTCCACATATTTGACCAGCTCAATCCTGTCTTCCGTCAGCGTGCCGGTTTTGTCGGTGCACAGAACATCCATAGCGCCAAAATTCTGGATGGCCGAGAGTTTTTTAACAATTACGCCGTGCTTGGACATGGCCAAAGAGCCTTTGGATAAATTCAAAGTAATAATCATGGGCAAAAGCTCCGGCGTCAGGCCCACGGCCAAAGCCGCGGCAAACAAAAACGATTCCAGAATATAACCGCTGCCTTTTAAAACGGCATTAACCAAAAAAATAAAGATAACCAAGACAAAAGTTATCTTCATTATTAAATAGCTAAAATCTTTTATACTGCGGTCAAAATCCGTGGGCATTTCCGGCGCTTCAATGCTCTCCGCTATTTTGCTGAACTTGGTTTTTTTGCCCGTAACTTCCACCAGCATCCGCCCTGTGCCGGTAACCACGTTTGTCCCAAGATAAAGAGGCAAACCTTCCTGTTTTTCCGCGGGGAAAGATTCCCCGGTTAGGGAAGATTCGTTTAAAAACAAATCTTTGGCGCTTAAAATTCTACCGTCCGCGGGGATAACGTCCCCGGCTTCAAGTTCCACCACGTCGCCCGGCACAATCAAACGCAGGGGCAAGGGAGTTACGCGGCCGTCCCGCAATACTTCGGCCGTAATTTCCACTTTTTCTATAAGTTCTTCCGCGGCTTTTTGGGATTTGTAGGTATTAAAAAAATCTAGGATGACGGATAATAAAACAATACTTATAATAATCAGCGCACTAACCGGATCCCCGGTTACGGCCGATATTGTCGCGGCAAAAACCAAAATTAAAACCAGCGGATTCCTAAACCGCAATAAAAAAGCCAAAAGCCCGGACAGTCTCTTACTTTCCGCAATTTCGTTATAGCCATATTGCCTAAGCCTGCTTGCTGCCTCGGCCGATGACAGTCCTAAATTTGTTTTAGTTTCAGCTTTTGTGTCTTCCATGACCAAATTATAGCACTAAAAGTACCTTTTAATTGTTTCGCGGAATTGTTTAGCGCGCTTTTTATCATGTGAAATTGTTAAAACTGTTTTTGCTGGTAATTGAATAAGATTAATAATCTCCTGTCGGTCGAACCCGGCAATGTTTTTTACTTTGACATAAATCTCTTCCATTAGCTCGTGAATATATTTTGGCAATCGAGTTTCAAATATAACATCACCAACAACTGTGACATAATAATTTACACCCAAGTTTCCAGCAGGTTCTATGGTTTTATAATAAAAACCTTTAGTGTCTATAGTGCTCTTCACCGCTTTATCCAAGTATAGATGTGAACCGCTTAGCAAATAATAATTCATTCCCGTCTTCTCGTAACTCTCGGCCAGGCTTTGCTCCTGGCCGGTTTTTGCAATTTCAAACCAGGAATGATAATTATAGGCGCAAACATTGTGGTCAGTAGGGTGAGGGTTGCTCCGGTAATAATACGAGGCCACAATAAGCGCATGCATCCAAAAATTATCCATAGCCATGACGTTTTCAAAAGTAAATTCGCGCTTTTCCCCGGGGTGCAAAACAATATCGGTTACCGGCGCGTCACTATCTAAATAAGTCGCTTTAACTTTTTCCGAAAATTGCAACAAGGCGTCTATCCACGAAGCGTCAATAATTAGAACCTGATTCTCTTTAACTAAAATCCTCTGGCCGACCATTTTATGGATTAAGGCATAAAAAGCCTGAATGCTTATTTGTCGTGCGCTTTTTTGTAAAAACAATTCATATAGCTCCTTAACCGTTAGCCTTGGTCGGTCAGAAAGAATGTCCAAAACATAGCTTTCTAATGGGGGATTTGGATTATTTTTATTGGGAATCATAAACCAATTATAAAGCAAAACTTTAAAATTGTAAAGTTTTTAAAGAAACCTTTTAATTTAAATATCCGCCAAGTATACTACCAAGTTAAATCCAAAAGGAGGATTTTATGGACAAAGATACAGCAGCAACACTTAACCGGGTAGTTAAAACACTCGCTGATAAAGATAGCGAACGGAACCTTGGGATACTCAAACTCATGCTCTCCAATCCCGGATCTATTCCGCTTTGGCGGAGTGTGGACTGCGGAAACAATACTGTCGACTCTCTCATCTCTGAACTCAAAAGCCGTGGCGTCGGCACTGGCAAGAACGAGACCATAGAGGCTATCAAAAATGGCTTGGTGCCAAAGGAGAGTGCAAATTTGGTCAAGGTTCGATTTTCAGATTTTGCCAATGGGAAAATAGGCGAATTCTTTGAGAGGACAGCAAAACTGAATCTTCGGCCGTGCAGTTCTGCCGCGATAGCCGCAAAACTGCGCTTGGACTATGTAGACCAACCCGAAGGAGAAACTCTTTTGGTGCCTTTCCAACCTTTTAATCCCACTGACGAATACTTTGGCTGCTTTAAGCTTGTTTCGGCTGAAGACAGCCCTTGGGCAAAGATGTTTAGCGCAGATGACAGAGTTAGAGCCGGGTTGAACGGTGGGCTTGGTCTGAGACTGGCTCACTATCACTTGAGAACTACAAGCTGGAGTACCTTTGACTTTGAGTGTGCTTTAGAGATCAAATGATGATCTCACAGTCACACCACTTCTGGGCAGCGCCGGGTCAACCCGACGCCTGCCCTTTTCTTTTACTAAGATTGCTATAGAATGTAAACCCGTTGCCGATGCCATAAGGCAGGCTTATGAGCTTTCTTGGTTGGGGGCAAAGAGTGTTGAGATAAAATAAAAACGATCCGCAAAGGATCGTTTTTTAAATTTATCGCGGCATTAAAACCCTCACCCCTAACCCCTCTCCCATAGGGAGAGGGGGAAACTGCACTTACATACTATGTATCATTTCTATTTTAGCGCCTAACTTTTGTAATCTTTGAACCAGATTTTCATAACCGCGGTTGATGCTGTAGACATTGCGGAGGATGGAGGTGCCTTTGGCCGCCAGCATAGCGATTAAAATTATCGCGGCCGGGCGCAGGGCGGGCGGGCATATGACTTCGCCGGCTTTTAGTTCGGTTGGGCCATCCACGTAAACGCGATGGGCATCGGCCAAAATTATATTGGCCCGCAATTTGTTTAATTCCAAATAGTAAATGGCGCGGTTTTCGTAAACCCAGTCGTGAATCAGCGTTGTGCCTTTAGCCTGCGTGGCAATGGGGACAAAAAAGGGCAAGTTGTCTATGTTTATACCTGCGGACGATGTAAGAGGATGAATTTTTTCTTCTAAAGCGATTAGTTTGGACGGAAAAGTCTTAATGTCTATCAAGTTGGTTACACCATTATGACTTTTGTAACGTTTAACTATCCGGTACTTAAACCCCATCTTTTCCAGTTTCAGCAGCTCCAACTCCAAAAAATCTATGGGACAGCGTTCAACAGTTATGGAAGAATTGGTTGTGGCCGCCAAAGACAAAAACAGCATCGCCTCTATGGGGTCTTCGCTTAAATAAAAAACCGTTTTTTGATTGATGTGTGGCTTGCCATGGACTTTTAAGGTGGAAGTGCCCACTCCCTCTATTTTGACGCCCAGGCTTTGCAAAAAATGGCACAGATCCTGCACCATATAATTGGAAGAGGCCAATTTAATGGTGGTTATGCCGTTTATTTTTGCCGCGGCCATAAGCGCATTTTCCGTTACCGTGTCGCCCATCTCATAAAGCACAACTTCGGCCGGTTTTAGCCTGGCCGAGCTTACGGCATAATGGTCGTGGTGGGTCTGGATTTTAATCCCCAGCTTTTCCAAAGCGAATAAGTGAGGTCTAACGGTGCGCTGGCCGAGCTTGCAGCCGCCGGCCAAAGGCAGGCTAAAAGCGGGAAGAATATGAGCCAAAGGGCCAAGCAGCATAAGCACGCTCCTGGTTTTAACTGCGGCTTCTTTGTCTATTTTGTTTATGCTAATTTTCCTGCCGGGCACAATTTCCACATCCGCGCCCTGCCATTTTACCGAAACGCCAAGGCTAATCAAAATCTCAATTACCCGGTAAACTTCCTCTATTTTAGGCACATTTTTAAATATAGTTTTGCCTTCGTTGAGCAAAGAAGCACAAAGCAGCGCCACCGCAGCATTCTTGGAAGTGTTAACCGTGACCTTTCCCGAAAGTTTCCGCCCGCCTTCTATTTTAAAATTTACCGACTTGTCGGCTAGGGTAATAATTTCCTGGTTTAAGACAGCGCTGATCTTGGCCAGCATTTCCGTGGTTAAGTTTTGTTGGCCGCTTTCCATTCTGGCTACCGCGGATTGGCTGGTTTTTAAGCTTTTGGCGAACTGGCTCTGGGTAAAGCCTTTAAGTTCGCGGACTTCCGCTATAAACTGACCGATTTTCTGCTGATCCTTTAATAAATCTTGCATATAATATTTTCATTCCAACGGCGTCATTCTGAGCCCTCAGTGCACCATCGGGCGAAGAATCTCTTTCTTTAATGAGATCCTTCGGCCTGCGGCCTCAGGATGACGCCGAAGGGAAAGCTATCGTATATGATATAAGTATTAGTATTTTAGCAAATTTTTGCCTTTTGGTCAACCAAATTTATCCACTTTATATCATATATGATAAATCCCGTGCCTTGGTGGACACGGGAAAATGGTAATAGGTTATTGGTTGTGGAAGCCAGTTTGGTAATAAGTTATTGGTTATAAGGAGCCCAATACCCTATTACTTATAACTACACTGGCCGCTACAACCTAAAACTTAAAACTGTTTTAAAAATGCAACACCTTGGAAAACCAGTTGTCCAAAAAATGCGAATGCTGGTTGCCAAAATATAAAGAGAGAATAATTGCCAAATAAACAAGGTTTAAAATTACCACTTTTACCAAATCAAACTTAATAATGCGGTATTCCATGGCATGGGAAATGCCGGCTTGCTGGGGAATTTGATAATCGCTTCTTTTGTGCTTCTTGGACATATTGTAGTAGTGTTCGCAAATATACAAATTTTGACAAATATACAAATCCAATCTTAAAAAATTAAATCAGTCAAATCCCAACATTTGTATATTTGAACGATTTGTATATTTGAGATTACTACTATTTTAGCATTTATACTCATTTGAACGCAAGCCGTAAGTAGTGCTACAATAGCTTAGATATGGTTTTACAACTGCCTACAATCACCCTAATTTTAGCCGGTTTGGCCTTACTTTTAGCCGGTTATTGCGCGTGGCAGATAATTTCCATCAATAAGCTAAAAAAGGCTTTTTTTGCCGGCGGCAAAGCCCTAAGCTTGGAAAGCGTAATTTACTCCTTAAAGCAGGAATTACAGAACAGCCGGGAGCAGGAAGCGGCTTTGGTGCAAGGGCTTAGCGAACTAAAGACTAAAGTAACTTTTGCCGTACAAAAAGTGGGGCTGGTGCGTTTTAACCCGTTTAACGACGGTGGCGGGAATTTTAGCTTTTCTTTGGCTTTACTGGATGACCACAATACCGGAATAATTATTACCTCCATGTATGGACGCGAGCAGAACAGAGTTTATACAAAAAAAATAGACCAAGGGAAATGCGAGATCAAACTGACAGATGAAGAGCAACAGGCAGTAAGTAAGGCAAATGACAAATTACCAATTTCAAATTTCAAATAAAATCCTAATTTTTAAAATTTCAAAATTAGGGCATTAGACATTTATTTGAATTTTGTAATTTGATATTTGGAATTTAATTAAAACCTATACAAAAATGCTGCACTCAACAATTAACCAAGCTGGAAAAACCAGCGGAAAAAGATATTTATGGACAAAACCTTAGACGAGAACCTAAACAGCCCGGCCGAGACTGTAGTCGGCCCCAGCGTAAAAATTCAGGGTGATTTAAACAGCGAAGGCAACATAAAAATAGAAGGCCAGGTAAGCGGCAAGGTTAAAACCAGCCAGAGCGTGTTTGTTATTCCGGGGGCGAAAATAGCGGCCGACGTTTTAGCGGGCAATGCCGTGGTCGGCGGGGAAGTGCAGGGTAACTTAAAAATATCCGGCCATATAATTTTACAAAGCACGGCAAAAATTTTAGGGGATATTGTCTGCACGGTACTGCGGGTGGAAGACGGAGCCCAATTTTCCGGCAAGTGCGTTATGGGCGGCAACGGATCGGTTTCCAGCAACAGCAAAAAAAGCGCTTTGGAAAAAGCCGAACCACTTATTGAACCGGAAGAATAGTTAGAAATAACTCATAACTAATAATTGATAACTGATAACTTTGGCTCAGCTATCGGTTGCGGTTATGAGTTATTAATTATAAATTATTAGTTAAACCCATTGCACTACTATATCCTCGACCAGCACAATCTGCCAATGGATAAATTTGAAAGGCTCCAGACCGAAGCTTTGGGTCTTTTGGCCGAGTTTAAAATTTCCGGCGAGGCCTCACGCGTCACGCCCTTGCGCAGCGTGCAGGATTTGGTGGATACGGCCAGCCAGCGTGGTGCCAGCACGCTGGTGGCCTGCGGTAGTGACGATACCTTCAATTTAATGCTGGCGGCACTAAAGGGGCGGGATTTTACCTTAGGCTTTATTCCGTTTGATGAAAATTCAAATTTGGCGAAAATTTTAGGCATTGAAAATGTTTTTTTGGGCGTAAAAACCATTGCCGCCAGAAGAATAGAAAAAATCGACCTGGCTAAAATTTCCGGCAATTACTTTATCAGCTTTTTGGAGTTCGGCGTAATGTCCCACAACATAAAAAGCGCCTCCTTGTGGCAAAGCTTAAAGCTGTTATCTTCCGAATCAAAAGGTTTTACCATCCGCGTGGATGATTCTTACAACGTAACCATAAACGGCCTTGGGGGCCTTGTGGCCAACATCCGTTCCACCTCCTGCCAAAGCGAAAAAATCGCCAATCCCACGGACGGCAACCTGGATTTACTTATATTGGAACGCCTGGGCAAAATGCAGGTTTTAAAATACCGCAATATTATTTCGGAAGGCTGTCTGGAAAAAGTGCCCAACACCACGGTCATTAAATGCAAAAAAATCCAGTTTCTGGAACCGCGCGGCACCAACCTAACTATGCTCGGCCGCGTGGTAGCCAAATTCCCCAGCACAGTAGAAATAATCCCACAGAGGCTGAAGATGATAGTGGGAAAGAACAGGACATTTTAATTAGCAGATACACAGATAAAATTAGATGGCGCAGATGTAGCGTGCCCATTTATGGGCTGCCCCATATCCAAAGTGTAGTTAACCGATTTATCGGCTGTTAGTGTTTAAAAATGTAGTGCAGGCCATTGGCCTGCTTTTTTTACCAGCTTGACAAAGTAGCGGTATACATATACAATGCCTTTATGGATATAGCCGACTTGCCCAAGCCCCTAAATTTTGAATGGGATAAGGGGAATAAGGAAAAAAGCCTGCTAAAACACGGAATTACCAACGGCGAAGCCGAGGAGGTATTTTTAAATTTTAACCTTATTTGTGCCGACCCCAAGCATAGCGATATCGAAGAAAGATTTAATATTTTGGGTAAAAGCGATAATGGCAAACTAATATTATCCTGTTACACCATGCGTAATAATAAATCCAAGCACCTTCCTACGGGGTATTTTACCCCGCAGGAAGACTATAAATCCCATTCATCCCCGCAGCAAGTTGCGAGGTATTCTGGGAAGGTGCTGGATAAAATTAGAATTATTTCTTCCAGGCCAGCCAGCCGGAAAGAAAGGATGACTTATGAAAAAACCTTTAAAAAAAATGCCTAAATTAATAACTGAAGACGAAGTCAGGGAATTTTGGGACACCCATGACTCAACAGATTATATAGATTGGTCAAAGGCAAAGATTGGCAGGTTTCCCAACCTGAAACTAACAAACCGACCGATTTCCATTCGTTTGCCGGTGGGTTTAATTGACCGGGTCAAAATCCAAGCCAACAAGATGGACGTTCCTTACCAGGGCCTAATGAAGCAATACATTGCCGAAGGCGCCAGGAAAAAATATAAAACTTAAAAATCCCTAAACTCACGGCCATGATTTTAGGGGCTAAGCTTTTTTTTCCAAAACTAAACCGGCAAGCGCTGTGCAAACGCGAGCCGGTTTTTGAGTGTGCCACCTATGGCAAATCCATCAGCAGAGCGGCGACCACTTCCCGATAAGGTTTCGAGATGGTCCAGCCATTTTCCCTGACCACTTGGGGATTGGCTTCGCCCGCGGCGACTGTCTGGATTTGACCCTGCTGGTCGAGGAACTCGACCATACACCAGATCGAGCGATCGAAGACGGAGAGGTAATTCATCGACGAATCCACCCTGGAAGTGACTCTGGCAGCGGGATGTTCTTTCCCCTTTTCCCCCTCCCAATCCCACTCGAGCTGCTTGCCGACGCTGACGTCGGCTGATTGCGGGGCATCGCTAATCCCCCGCATTACTTCGTTATAGTCTCTGATCTCGTCCACGTGGTGTTCCAGGTTGGACACTAGCGCGACACCTTTGACTTCTCCACGCCGGAGAGAACACAAGGCTCGCGTGTAAATCCCCAACCCGACCTTCCAATCGGGAATGGACTTACTGCCGTCCGCCTGCTCCTTGGGGAGCATGAGGTCCGTGATGATAAAGTCAAACTGCCGGAACAAGTCGGACGGATCGTCCAACTCCTTCCATGACCGCATCACTGTCAGTTCGTGCCCGGCAAGAACCTGCTGGGCGTAATTGATTTGTCGCTCGTCGTCCTCGATCAAGAGAATCTTGACCTTTTTGTCGGATGGAACGAGTGGTTTGCTGTAGTTGCTCATAAATCCCCCTTCTCCCTCAGGCCTTAAAGGTCTTATTGGGAAAAGATTAACCGCTTTTGACGGGAAATCTTTTCCCAATAATTTTTTAAATTATGGCCGCCGGAAAGTTTTGTGAACTCCGGCGGCCTGTCGGCGGCAAGCTACTTGTCAGCGAGCACCGCTCCGACGATTGCGAGAAAGACGAACGCCATTATGGGTGCCATGTTACCAGCACCTCGTGCTCCATGTGAAGCGTAACGAATGGCGGATTCAGCCACCCCCCACGCCATTGCACAACAGACTGTCCCCCCGATTACTCCGACGAACAGCTTGCGCCACATAAAACCTCCTTTGAATTGTTAACCTCGCCAGATGTTTTTGTTTTAACCAATAACAATACATCAAAATTGACATAACGTCAATAATTATGGCATAATTTGTTACATATTTTGTCCTTATTTGCTTATTTTTATTAGGTTTGTTATACTGTTGACGTAAAAAACGTCAGAATTAACTTTTGTCCTAATAACGACCTCTCTGCCCCTCGGATGCACTCGGGGCATCTCCCCATGCCTGGGGAGAAAGGAGCATGTATGCAAGACATTAAGCAAACTCTAAAAGAACTGGGGTTGGAAGACGGCGAGGTGGCTTTGTATTTGGCATCACTAAAATTAGGTGAGGCTGGAATGTCGGAATTAGCACGCGAGGCACAGCTAAAGCGGACTTCGGCTTATGTGATTTTTCAGGCTCTGGAGAAAAAGGGGCTAATGGGCAGTTTTAAAATGCGGAGCGGGTTAAAATTTGTTGCTACGCCGCCGCATATTTTGGTATCCAAGACAGAAAAGGAATTAGACGACTTAAAAAATGTTTTGCCTCAATTAAACAGCCTGGCGCAAAAACCGGACTTAAAACCTCAGATTACTTACTACGAAGGTAAGGAAGGGTACTTTATTGCTTCGGAAGATTCCTTAAGAGCTCCCAATTCCACGGTCAGACATATCGGCTCAATAAGCGAGATCCACAAAGTTATTGGCGAGGATTGGGACTTAAATTATTATATCCCGACCAGGTTAAAAAAACGTATTAACTTTAAAGCCCTGTATTTTAAATCCCAAATGCCGGAATCTTTTTTAACTGCCAACCATGCCGAACTTTTAAGAGAAGTTAAATATTTGCCGGAAAACCATTTGTATAACAGTTCAAAACTAATTTACGGAAATAAAGTGGCAATTTTCAGCTCCAAAAAAGAATTGGTAACGGTAATCATTGAAAGCCCGGAGATTGCGGCCGGTGAAATCCGGTTGTTTGAGACAATTTGGGACGCAAGCCAAGCGCCAAAATAGCTTGATTTTATTAAGATTTACGAGTATAATCAATAAGTTATTAAACGCTGAAGTAGCGCCGAACTACTGCAGCCGCTGATTAAACGCTGAAACGCCAACATCAGCTCAGCGACAAATCAGCGTAGTAATCAGCGATAAATCAGCGGCCATATATGAATCTCTCAAGCTTGTCATCACAATTAAATATGTCTATACAAGACGTCCGCTTGAAAGCCAAGGAGAAGGGTTATTTTATTTCGCCCAAAGCCAACAAGGTAGACAATTACGTGGCCAGAAAACTTCTGGAAGCATTCGGGCAACCGGCCAAACCCTTAAGCACCGGGCCGGCAGAAATCAAAAAAGTTAAACTGCCTTCGTTTATTAAAGTCCGCGACTTTGCCTTGCTGCTAAAGCTCCCAGTAACCAAAGTCATTACCGTGCTCATCAATAACGGCGTCATGGCTTCCATTAACGAGGAAATAGATTTTGACACTGCCTCAATTGTAGCCCAGGATTTGGGTTTTGAAGTGGAGACCGAAGCCGACCAGAGCGTGGCGGAATACGGCTTGGGATTTTTGAACGAAGTTTTGAAAGCTGAAAAAGAAGAAAACTTAAAACCGCGGCCGCCCATTGTCGCGATTATGGGGCACGTTGACCACGGCAAAACCACTTTGCTGGATACCATCCGCAAAACCAAAGTGGCGGAGGGCGAAAGCGGCGGCATTACCCAGCATATTGGCGCTTACAAGGTAAAGAAAAACGACCCGTCTCGACCCGGCGGTCAAGCCGGGGCGGGCAAATGGATAACATTTTTGGACACTCCGGGCCACGAAGCCTTTTCTGAGATGCGTTCGCGCGGCGCCAATGTCACGGACATTATCGTATTGGTCGTAGCCGCCGACGACGGCGTCCGGCCGCAGACATTGGAAGTCATCAACCGTGCCAAATTTACAAACACACCCATGATTGTGGCCATAAACAAAGTAGATAAACCCGAGGCCAATATTGTAAGAGTCAAGCAGGAATTGGCCGGCCAAGGGGTGCTTACCGAGGAATGGGGCGGCAAAGTTATTGCCTGCGAAATTTCCGCCAAACAAAACAAGGGCATAGACCAGCTTTTAGAAATGATTTTGCTGACCGCGGAACTGGAAAATTTGCGGGCCAACCCGCACGGCAAAACGGTAGGCACAATTATTGAAAGCAAAGTCACCCAGGGCAAAGGAGCCACGGCCACGGTTATGGTGCAAAACGGCACGCTTAAAGTCGGCGATATTTTTGCCGCCGGCGCCGCGTTTGGCAGGGTCAGGAGTTTGGAAGATGAAACCGGACGCAAACTTAAGGAAGCCACGCCTTCCACAGCCGCGCAAATTTCCGGTTTGTCCGAAGTTCCACAGGCCGGCGATATTTTACAGACTACCGCGACTTTGGACGAAGCCAAAGCCATTGCCGTTTTGGTCCAACGCAAAAACCACAGCCATAAACTTTCCGGCAAACAGGCTATTGTGGGAGATGTGGAAAATAAAACTTTAAATCTTATTTTGAAAACAGATGTCGCCGGCTCGCTGGAAGCCATTAAGCAAAGCATTGCCAAATTAAAAAACGACGAAGTTAAAATTAACATCCTTAATGAAGGCGTGGGGGAAATTAACGAATCCGACGTTTTGCTGGCCGGCAGTTCCAAGGCTGTTGTAATCGGTTTCCGCACCAAAGTAAACCCTAAAGCTATAAATTTAGCCAAGCAGAAAAAAGTAATTATAGATTCTTACGACGTAATTTACGAACTTTTGGAAGATGTTACTTCGGCGGTCATAAAAATGTTTACGCCGGAGCTGGAAAAGCATGTATTGGGCAAAGCCAAAGTCCTGGCGATATTTATGACGGAAAAAGGGCAAATGATAATCGGCGGCCGCGTGGAAGAAGGTATGCTTAAAAAAGTCAGCCATATTACTATTTGGCGGGCAGACGTTGAGCTCGGCCGAGGCGAAATTGAAGAACTCCAGCAAAGCAAAGTTATGGCTAAATCCATTGCCGCCGGCGAAGAATTCGGCATGAAAATTAAAACTTCGGTTAAGATCCTGGCCGGAGACGTTTTAGAAAGCTTTGAGGAAAAAATAAAACAGAAGACATTATAGTTCACAGATACACAAACAAAAATCAGATGACGCAGATGTAGAGGCACGCCGTGGCGTGCCTTTTATTATTGCTTGATGATGTAGCGCGCCCATTTATGGGCCGCCCCATATCCAAAGTGTAGTTAGCCGATCCCGTCATTCGACGGGACAAATTTATCGGCTGTCCAGTTGTAGTGCAGGCCATTGGCCTGCTTTTTAATTTTGTCCATCCGCCTTCGCTAAAGCTATGGCGGATAACCCACTATAAATAATAGAAATGTGGGTCAAAAGAAAACCGGGCGCGACTTGTGCAATCGCGTCCGGTTATGAAGCGCTACTACCACCCGAAGATGCGGGCGAGAAAGGAGCGGCGAACCGGCTTGGCCGGGGGGATGATTGGGGTAACCACGATATCGGAAGTCGACAACCCACAGTTCGGGCAATGAGCATACTTTTTTCCGATCTCCCTGATTTCATCCGCGACCCTCGCGCCACAGCTTTTGCAAGTGGGCATATGATCCATGCCCGCAACCACTTTGGTCCCGCAAATGGCGCAAAACTGCGAGTTAGTTCTGCTCATGCACTTGGGGCAGTAGTGTTCGAAGTACGGGATTCCCATAATTCCTCCTCAAATTGTCAAAGTTCTTTTTTAGTAACTGGTTTAGCTCCAGTATCACCACGGATTTTATGTCCCCATGGCTCCCGGACTGATATTTTTATTTTTAACTCGTCATAATACGATATTTTTAGCAAAATGTCAATACTATAATGACAATAATAATCAATATTGACAGGATTTATTAGATAATATATACTATTATTGTCAGTAACTAACTTACGAATAAATATTCTTTTGGCGTCATCCTGAGGAGTGCAGCCCGCCTCGCGTCGACTCGGACTAAGCGATAACGACGCGAGTCGAGGCAGGCCGACGAAGGATCTCTTATTTGAGATTCTTCGCCCTCAGATGCATTCGGGCTCAGAATGACGCCGTGGGGGCGCAATGAAAACCATTCAAGACATCCTAAAAGACCTCGGGCTTAGCGAAAATGAAGCCAAAGTCTTTTTGGCAGCCGTTAAAGCCGGCCTGGCGCCTATTAGCCGCGTGGCCAACGAAGCGGGGATTGCTCGCACTTATGTATATGAGCTGGCCGAAGAACTTAAGCAAAAGGGTCTTTTGGCCGAAGTGGAAGTTGGTAAAATTAAAAAAATCCAGGCGCTGGATTATGGCGGCCTGCTGTCTTACGTAGAAAGAAGGCAAAGGGATATGCAAACGCTGGAAACGGATTTAAAAAAGGCCGAAGGAGACTTTTTGGCTTTGCGCAGTGGCCTGCCGCAAAAAACCAAAGTCCGCTTTTTTGAAGGCGTGGAGGGAATTAACAGCATTAACTCGGAAATCCGTAGGGACTTAAAAAAATTAGATCAGCCTTACCAGTTTTACGTAGTATTTTCCACAGACCGCATGGAAGCGGTGTTGCCCGGCTGGACGGAAGAAAACCGGCATATTTATTTTGAACCTTTGATGAAAAAATTCTGTATAATAAGCGACACGCTGCTGCTGCAAAAGTTTTTGGAAAAATCCAAAGAGCAAAAAAACATGTTCAATAAAATCTGGCCTAAAGAACTTGGGGAATTTCCGACCGACACGCTTTGCTGGCAAAATAAAATCGCTTATTTGGATATGAAGGACCACCCTTCGGGCATTATTATAGAAAGCAACGCCATAATCCAAACCTTTGTGATGTGGTTTAAGCAGATGTGGGGAAGTTTAAAATGAGGGTCTTGCTAAAACTGCCCGGATAATATAGAATAACAAGTTAACTTTATATTTAACCTCTCTGCCCTCGGATGCACTCGGGCATCTCCCCATAAACTCCACCCCATTCCTGCCAAGCAGAAGAATGGGGACCCCGGATTGGGGAGAATAATAAGGATTAAAATCTATGCCTATAAAAAAAGACACCAACCGCATAGCCAAAGTTAATTCCTTAATCCAGCACGAACTGGGGCCGGTTTTACATGAGTTTCTGGATTGGCAAAAAGGCCTGGTAACCATAACCAAAGTAGAAACCAGCAAAGATATGAAGTATGCCAAGGTATGGGTATCTATATTTAACGGCGATGACAACAAGATACTAACTTTTCTGGCTAAAAACATTTACGACCTACAAGGCGAAGTTAACAGGCATTTTGCTACCAAGATTATCCCGCGTATAAGTTTTCATTTGGATACAAGTCCACGCTACGCCCAGCATATTGAGGAAATAATAAAAAAAGTACATAAAGAAGAATAGCCTCCCACGGCGTCATTCTGAGTCCCGAATGCATCTGAGGGACGAAGAATCTCTTTGAAGAGATCCTTCGTCGGCCTGCCTCGACTCGCGTCGTTATCGCTTAGTCCGAGTCGACGCGAGGCGGGCTGCACTCCTCAGGATGACGCCGCTGAATAGCATATGATACAACACTTTGAAGCCGCAAAAAATTTAATTGATCAATCAGCTAATGTTTTGCTAACCATGCACGAACGCATGGACGGCGACGACGGGGGAGCGCTTTTGGCCATGGGGGCACAGCTGGAGAAAATGGGCAAGCAGATAACCTACACCGTAAAAAAAGGCGTGCCGCCTTCTTTAAATTTCTTGCCGGGGGTCGAGAAAATATTGGACGACGCGCCAAATTTAAACTACGATCTTCTGATAACATTCGGCTGTTCCGACCTGTCCAGGACCGGATCGACAATAATCGCTGAGTTATCAGTTATAAATAATAAATTATCAATTATAAATTTTGATCACCATCCCGACAACACAAACTTTGGCCAGGTTAATATTGTGGATGCGAAAAAATCTTCGGTGGCGGAACTGGTTTATGACTTTTTTAATTACAATAAATGGGAAATTACCAAAGACATTGCCACTTGTTTGTTGACGGGGATAATTACCGATACAGGCGGGTTTATGCATTCAAACACCCAAAGTTCCACGTTAAAAGCCGCGGGACTTTTGTTACGCAAAGGCGCGCAAGGCCATAAAATTATCCGGGAAACTTATAAAAACAAATCGCCGCAAATTTTAAAGGCCTGGGGCAAAGCTATGGAGAATTCCTATTACGACGAAAAAAATAAAATTATCTATTCCGTAATGACGGAAAAAGATTTGGCGGAATTTACCAGTTTGCCGCAGGCCGCTTTTGAAGGCTTTACAGAAACTTTAAACACCATGCCCGAAGCCAAGTTTGCCATGTTCCTGCGCCAGGACGGCGGAATAATAAAGGGAAGCCTTCGCAGTGATACTTTTAAAAATATAGATGTCTCCAAAATCGCCCACATTTTTGGCGGCGGCGGCCACAAGCTGGCAGCCGGATTTTCCGTGTCCGGAAAACTGATGAAAGACGAGCAGGGGAAGTGGAAGGTAATTTAATGACAAAAATTAAATAAATGACAAAATTGACAAAAATAGACTGCAAATCTGCAGTCCATTTTTATTATTTACGTCGTTTTTGTCATTTTTGCTCATTACCCCTTTGCCTTCTTAAGCGCCTCCGCCCACCATGTTAAGCTCTTTAGCAAGCCGTCAATTTTTTTATCCAGCTCCGGGTTTATCATTTTTCCGTTATCGTCAAAATACTTTAGCACCGGACCTATCATTATGGTTTCGCGCACGGTCATGGCGCCGAAATTTTCCATAATCGGCCGCAAATTTTCTATCATCCTGGCTCCGCCCGTCGGCCCGTTAGATACGCCGACCAAACCAAACGGTTTTTTCTCAAACTCCAAATAGCCCCAGTCCAGGGCATTTTTTATTACCGCGGTATAGCCGTGGTTATATTCCGGCGAAACGATAATAAAAGCATCCGCCGCCCGCGCAATCTCACTCCACTTTTGGGCATTGGCATTGGGATACTGCGACTTAAAATACACCACCGGCACCGTAGGCGCGTTATAAAACGGCAACGGCAGCTCTTTAAAATCTACCAACTGGGTTTGGTGCCCGGCGACTTTAACTTTTTCCATTATGTATTTGGCCGGCGCTTCGCTTTTGCGTCCCTCGCGCACCGAACCTAAAATTACCGGGATGTTCAACATAAATAGAATGATTGCACTACGAAGCTCCAAAGGAGCGAAGTAGTGGTGCCCAGGACAGGACTCGAACCTGCACAGGATTGCTCCCACATCCACCTCAAGGATGCGTGTATACCAGTTCCACCACCTGGGCAAATTTTTACTTAATACGCTCACCAATTATAGCTAATGCATTCTTTATTTTCAAGTACTTCCTACTTAAACATAACTTACCCCCATGGTTATACATTTTTGGTAGCAGTTTATGAGACTCTGCCTTTGCATATTTTAATTGATAACAAACCTGATTGTCACTTTTTGTTATGTGCCCTATAATACCAAGCCTTTGTTTAATTTCCTCTCGAAGCCAAGTAATATGCCCTTTACTTGCTGAAATAAAAACTGTATAAAACATAAAACTTGAACGCCAGCGGGGATCCCAATAAAAATAAAAAGTACCGTCACCGTCAAAATGACCTCTTAAAAAATCAAAAAAATATTTATCCGGAATATCTATGGCACCTAAAGTTTTTGACTTTCTGGGAGTCAAACCGATATTTTGTAAAAATCTAAAAAAGTTAACGTCTCCAAACTGAACAAAAAATATGTTTTTTTCTTTTATAGTTCCACTTCCTTTCATGCCTATCTTGTTTTTTATTTTCAAAGAGTCAACAAAAATATCAATCAACTGTTTATCTTTTGAAGTAAAATTAATATGCCTCCCGTCCTTAGAAAGGTTACCATCAGTGGTTATTAATCCAATACAATAAGCAAACTTTGGGGACCATTGAATTTTTATTTTATTCAAAGCTTTCATAAACCCTCAAGCTAATAGCGTATACCAATTATATCAAAAAGAAAACCGAAAATCAAATATTATTCGGCAACTCTTAATTTTTTTCCTGCTTTATCTCCTGCGCCAGCAGGGGATTCCACATCGCGCCGGTGGCGGACATTACCGCGTCGGCTCCGTTTGAAATATACTGGCGGTAGTCATCAACATTCATTACCCCGCCCACGCCGATAATGGCAAACTGCAAACCCATTTCCTGGCGTAAATCTTTTAGCCTGTTTACCATTTCCAATCCGGCCCACTTAATGCCGGCGCCGCACACGCCGCTAATTAACCTGCCTTCCCCGGGTAAAATTTGCTTGCCTGTAGAATCAACAATTTTTGCTGGCATAGTGTTAATAGCCGCAATCCCTTGGACCAGACGGCCGACTTTATTAACCAACCCCTCCAAAATCCGTTGCTCCGGGAAATAAGCCAGTTTGATAATCAGCGGGGTATTGCCGATTTCGTTTTTTATGGCCACTATTACCTTTTGCGAGCGCGCAATATCAAAACACAACAAATGTCCGGTGCCCTCGTTCGGACAGGAAAGGTTTACTTCCAAAATTTTAGCGCCCGTTTCCTTAACCAGCCGCGCGGCCATAACAAAATCGCTAATGTATAAACTCTCATTTTGGCCGACAGCGGTTCCCTGAAAACTGCCGATGACTTCTTGCCCCGGTTTTGCGTATTTTGCGCAGTCGGCTAAATCCTTCTGCCAAAAATCAGGATCAAAAGACGGTACGCCAAAAGAATTGGTTATAGAAAGAGGCTCTGTATAATTTCCGTCGGCCAAAAGGCCGCCGGACATTTTGTCCAAAGTAATGTTAAGCCCAACTTTTACCGCCAAAACATTCGGCCAGGGATGGCAGGGATATTTTTTGGTACGCACCGTTTTATATACCGGCAAGTCAAAACCTTTGTCTAAAGCGGCTTTAACAAACCGGCCGTTAACCAGCGGGCCCGCCGGAATGCCAAAAGGTAAAAAAAATTTTTGACCAAGAAAGTTAAACTTTGGTTCGCCTTTATCTGCAAAAATTTTTAAATCCGCAAACGCACCAAACGGGCCCTGTTCAAAATTTTCCTGATAGCTTTTGCTTGGATCGTAAAATGGCTGCTGTAACATTAGCGGTACAAATTAATTTTTTTGTGTCATCCCGGCCGAAGTAGCAGAACGAGAGCCGGGATCCAGAACATGGCTTATTGATGGATCCCGGATATTTTTTGCGGCTTATGATGTTCTTCAACGCAAAAAATTCCGGGATGACAGGCTATCTGTACTTATTTATTTCATCTCTAAGCTTCTTTGCCTCCTGCGCGGGACTTTGGGCAAAAATTATACCACGGGATGAGTTTATAATCATACCTTTCTTTTCCGAGTTCAACCCGGCCTCCACCGTAGCCTTAACATCACCGCCTTGCGCGCCCAGGCCCGGCACCAAAAACGTCATCTCCGGAATTAGTTTCCTTACAACGGCTAACTCCCCGGGATATGTTGCCCCAAAGACCAGCATACAATTATTATTTGAATTCCAGGAAGCCGCCACGTGCTCGGCAATAATTTGCCACAGTGGCTTGCCGTCAATTAGCAAGTCCTGAAACTCTCCGGCGCCAGGATTTGAAGAGCGGCACCAAAATATACATCCTTTATCCGCCCTGTCCAAAAAAGGCTTTAAGGCTTCTTTGCCGGGATAAACATTCAGGGTTACGGCATCAAAGCCTAAGTCATCAAAAATTGATTTTACATAACCATTATTAGTGTTGCCAATGTCGTTCCGCTTGGCATCGCAAATAGTAAAGATGTCCGGATATTTTTGGTGAACATAATCCATGGACATCTTTAATTCCTTAATCCCTTGCTCGCCCCGCGCCTCGTAAAATGCGATATTAAACTTAAAAGCGGCGGCAAATTCCACCGTTTGATCTAAAATCCATTTGTTAAACTCAAACTGCGGATTTTCCATTTGCTTAAGCTTCACCGGAATTTTTTTAAAATCCGAATCCAACCCGACACAAACCAAAGAATTTACTTTTTCTGCACGTTTGTTGTATTTGTCGATGACCATATTTGTATTGTAGCGCGCCCAATTTATTGGGCTGCAGCCGATAAATCGGCACGCTACATCTTCTGTTTACTTTCCAAATATTTTTTTCCATGCCCGACTTTGGTATTTATCGGCACGCCGGTTTTGCACATTGGGCAATCTTTTTCTTCATAAGTTTCGGCTAAAATTTCGCAAAGAGAACCAAACGGGACTCCCAACGCCGCGGAATTGATTTCTTTAGGGACCCGATTGACAATTACGGTCATGGCCTGTATTTTAGCTTCAAATTTTTTTGCCACGTCTATCATTTTGCTGACGGAAAGGCCGGTTGCAACCGTGTCTTCAATTATCAAAACTTTTTTGCCCTTTACCAGCTCATCGTATCCGCGTTTAAAAACAAGCGGCCCTTCATCGGTTTTATCGGCATAGGCTGCCAAGACTTCTTTACCCTGAATTTCCGACAAGTGACGGGCAACCTCATGTCCCAAAATCGCCCCTGCAACCACCGGGGCAATTACCGCCTCAATTTCCAAATTTTTGTTCTGCTCCGCTAACAAATGGCAAATTCGCGATGTTTCCGCTGTATGGGGCAATAAATAGTCCTTATTTATATAAATAGCCATATGCCGTCCGGAAGTCCCGACGATATGGCTGTTTGTTATAACTGCTCCGGTCTTTTTTAAAATTTCCAAAACCTCTTTTTCTATATCCATATTATTTTAAAACAACGTCGGCTGGTTATTGCAAATATCCATCAGTTTTTCTTTAATGGAAACTTTGGCGTTTTCGTTAATAATCGTGTCCGTGGAATAAACACAGTCAGTAAATTTTTTAATTTTATCCACGCAATTGTGCAAAAATAACCCGTGGGTAGCGGCACAGCAAATTTTTTTGGCCCCGCCTTCGGTCAACTTTTCCAGCGCGCGTATCATAGTAGCGCCGGTGCTTATCATATCGTCTAAAAGTAAAACGTTTTTTCCTTTAACGTCAAAGTCCCCGTCCATGGTTTCCACGTCGCGATAATTAATTTTTTCACCCTCATATTCCTTTCTGACTTTTTTATAAGACTTCCCTCCAAGATCTTTAACCAAATAGTTTGCGCCCATATCCGGCGAAATTACTTCACAATCTTCGCCCAAAAATGCGGCGGTTTTGGCATACTCCACCAAAGCCTTGCCCATGGAAATATTTTCTATTTTTAGTTCGCCAAACTCCGCCGGCCCTTCTTTATTCAAAAAATGACAGTCAAAAGTAATAAGTTTGTTGCAGCCCGCCCGGGCCAGTAAATTGCAAACCACGAAAGCGCTCGCCACTTCGCCGTTCAGCTTTTTTTTATCCTGGCGGGAATACGGCAAATACGGCGCCACCACGCTTACGTGTTTCGCGCCAACTTCCTTTAAGGAATCCAAAATTAAAAGCAGACTCACTAAAGAAGTGTTCTGCTTGGGATAAAGCCGGTGAAAAACTACTATATCGGAATCTTTACACTCCTCTATAGGAGAAATGCGCACGTGGCTGTCGCCGTCCGGAAACTGGCCAATTTCAATATTAGGGGTAAAGATATCGGAAAAATTGGGGGAAATAAGATGGACGGGTTGGGACATAATTATATTATTTTAAGCACCTGTATAATAACAAAAAATTGAATAATATGCTATTATTCTTCTACTAAATACGAAAGCGTACCAAAAATACTAAACTTAGGTTTAGTATTTCGTACCTTTAGTATCCTTTAGTATTTAGTAGAGACTATGAAGCAATTTACAAGAACAATTGAAGATTTCGTCTGCGAACACTGCGGCACAAAAGTAAAAGGCACCGGTTACACCAACCACTGCCCAAATTGCCTTTGGAGCAAACACGTGGATGTTAATCCCGGCGACCGGGCCGAAAGCTGCGGGGGGATGATGAAGCCCGTGGCCGTGGAAATCGATCGCGGTGAATATATTCTTTTACATAAATGCGAAAAGTGCGGCCAGCAAAAGAAAAACAAAACCGTGCCGGAAGATAACTTTGAAGTAATATTAAGCCTGGCAAAGGCCTCTTGAAAAAAATTTAAAATTTTGATATAGTATTCAAAGTCAGTCTAAAAATTTGGGGCAATTAGCTCAGTGGTAGAGCGACCGCTTTACACGCGGTAGGCCGTAGGTTCAATCCCTACATTGCCCACCAAATATAGGCGGGCAAGCCGAGGATGTCACAGGCCTGCCCCGTAGCGAACGAGTTTGACGAGTTCTGCTATCGGGGTTCGAATCCTGTATCGCCCACCAGCCTACGCTAAAGCTTTTGATCTGAAAAATGAAAAATGATACTATAAAGCCGGACTAGCTCATCGGTTTAGAGCGCTGCCCTGAAGAGGCAGGCGTACCCAGTTCGACTCTGGGGTCCGGCACCACGCGGGTATAGTACAATGGTAGTACATTTGGTTGCCAATCAAATGACACGGGTTCGATTCCCGTTACCCGCTCCACACCGAATTATCGCCCCCTAAAGGGGCGTTTTTCGTTTGTACTAAGGCAAGTTTCTGTGGTTCGCACCGCATGGTTTTTAACGGTTCTGATTCAAGGTGCTTTTTTAATTCCAGCAACGGTTTTTCCAGCGTTATGTTAAGGTTTCCGTCCGTAAATACAAATTTCGAGCCGAGAGTTCGCAGTATGCTTGTTTTAATCTCGTAATCACCTTTTTCAAACCACGCCTTGGCGTAAGTCGCGAACTTAAAAGTCCGTTCCGTTAAGTCCACCCATTCGTTAACAGACATTTCCGTGCGGCGAATAAGGCCTTCTATTTCAGCCTTTTCCTTAATCAGAATATTCTTTTGTACTTTAAATTCTTCTTCGGACAGCATTTCCCGCTTGGCGTTTTCATTACAAATATACAGGTTAACAAGATTTTGGATTCGTCTGACGCATTCGTCATAATGCTGGCGGTGAGCAGCCAATATAACATCCCGATTTTGTTCTTCTATGGCGCTATTCTTACGCAGAGCGTCTAAAGCCCAATACAAAAATTCTTCCGGGATGGTAATCTCGTCCAGGTATTTAACAATTTGCTTTCGTAACTCTTCATAAGTAATTGATCCCTGCTGGCAGCTCACATCCTTTTTATTACGGTTGCAGCGGTGGTACATAAATACCTTTTGTCTGCCCAAGGACTTTATAAATTTGATTTTCTCGTCGCAGGAAATCATACAGCCGCACTGGCCACAGGCAATTAGGCCAGTAAACGGCAGCCGCTTATACTTTGGCCGTGGCTTGCCCGCGCGTCCTAAAATCTTTTGAGCCAAATCAAACTCTTCCAGGCTAATCATCGGCTCGTGCTTGCCTGGCTTAAGTTCGCCTTTGTATTCAAACAGCCCGTAATAAAACGGATTTGTAAAAATTTTATAACCACTGCTAAAACTCAACGTACTGCTGATGGTTTTTTCGGCTGGCCGCGTGCGCAACCCCCATTCAGTATTGGCTTTTATAATTATTTGCCTGACTGAATATGCGCCAGTAAGCAACGCGTCCCACATTTGGCGGACAATAGTAAAACGCACGGGATCTTTAAATACCTTCTTTTCGCCTTTAAGTCCAGCGGGATCGTTAATGTAGCCTAATGGCGCTTTGCCTGGCCGCCAACCCTTGTCGGCTTTGCTTTTCATACCACGCGTAACATCAATCCCCAAATCAATCGAATATTGATTCGCCATTCCTAATTCTACCGCCATGGGCAAGGTATTGTCGCTCGGCAAATATTCCCGATTTACGGTAACTATGGACTTTAGCTTGCCAGTTTGAAGCAACCACTGAATTTTTCCGCCGTCCAAGGGGTTACGAGACAAACGATTTAATTTCCAACAAATAATTCCATTTACTTTCCCGGACTCTATACGGTTAATCATTTCGTCAAAATCAGGACGGCCTGGACGTTTTGCCGACATAGACTCTTCAAACCGCTTAACCACATTTAAGCCGCGACGATCAATAACAGGCTGTAATTCCCGGACTTGATCATCAATGCTTTGGATTTGTCTGTCTTCCGAATCCGTACTTTTGCGGTAGTACTCATCGTAAATAACTTTTTCTTGATTGTTTGTTGACTGCATACATTTAAACTTTCTTGGATTAAAAAGCCCTGCCAGGGACTCGGCGTCGCAGCCGAGGTGTCTCATACTTTGCCCTGGCAGGGCTTTGGGATTCAAATGTCGCAGACAAATTGTAGCTACATTGTACCACAAAATTCACCAGGGCACATCTTCCCTCTTCCCGAATACTATAGGGGTAGGGAAGGGGGAAGATGTATTTAATTGTTTAAAGGCTTAAAACAGGAGTTTCCTTAAAGGATTTTCCACCGCTAAATAACCTATAGTAATTTTGGCGTTTTTCATTTGGAGTTAGGGCATTTGGCAGTTCGTCCTTAGGCACCAGTTCAAGAATTTTGGCTTCCAAGGCAAACTTAATGCCATCGTCAACGGCATTTCTACCGTATTGCGCTTTCAGAGCGTCTATAAGCTGTTGGCGGCTCTGAATGGCTATTTCCTGTAATACCTCTTCAATGGCCTTAGCCGCGTCTTCGGCTTTGGCTTCTTTTTCATTTTGGAAATCGGCAAAAACAAAGTCGGAAGGGCCTTTTTCACCAAGGACAATTTTAACTTCAAACGGCTTCAGTTTTGGCGCATCGCGCATTTTTTCCTGCTTTAGAATTAAGACATCCTCGTCCCGTTTCTTTTCCACGTGCAGGTGGACATCAACCTGGGCCAAGATGTTGGATGAGCCGCGCAGATTCTGGCCGCCGCCAAATCCGCCTTTAGTGGGATGGTGCAGAAATATAACTGAAGCCCCGGCTTTGACGAACTGTCGCATAGCGCTTAAAACTAACTGCATACCGCCAGAGTCATTTTCTTCCTGCCTGTGAATGTCTACAAAAGAATCTAAAGTGACCAAAGCAATTTTGTGCTGTTCGATCAATTTCAAAACTCTCGCCACCGCGCTTCCACTGTCAACTTTAATCTCATTCTGCGACAAATATAATACGGCTTCTCCCGCAACGCCGCCCAAGGCTTCAAAACGCTTCTTGATATTCCTTAAATGATTTTCTTCGTCAATCATGAGCACGCGGCCAGCAGTGGCCGGGAACTTGCCGAACACGGGCGTGCCACGGGCGACAGACAAGGCAAAATATAAAGCCAAAGCCGTTTTATAATCCCCAGGATTACCAGACAGTGCCATAAGTCCTGGCTTGAGTAGCAGGGACTCAATTAGCCATTCGTCCTTTCCAAAATCGTGGTTTAAGATTTCATCAATAGTCCATAAGTGCCATTCACTGTCCGATTTGGCAACATTCATATTTTCTGATGTTAAGTCGCGGCGCTGCTGTTCCTTATTTTGAATACTTTCCCAAACCGCCCTAAGATCTGCTTGTTCTAACGGCGGCAGGCAGTTGTCATCGTTCCACTTTTGCAAAGCTGGCCAGCCAGCCGTTTTCCACATTTGGAATGGAAGCTCGCGCAAATATTTTCCAGCTAATTGCGCGGCCGCGTTATGCCTTTCTCCATCTGGGACTTTCTCTTTCAGTTTTTCTTCCAAATTAATCTTAGGTTTAATAGTAGCCGATCTTTCCAGCACCCAATCGGGCAAATCGGCAAAGTCTGCATCACCAGGAGCCACAAACCACTCGTAATTTTTTCCCGACTTATGCAGGGAAGGCGGCGCAACAACGTAACCGCCATCGCCCCTTATGTCCGTTAGCTCTTTAACTCTTACACCATTTTTTACATAATTGTCGGGGTATTTATAATAAAAATGCCAACCGCCGCCGCCAGTGCTGCACATCACCGTTGGGGGCAAATCATTTGTAGGACCGCCCGCTTCAATGTCGACAACCACAATTCCAGAGATCGCGCCTGTTATGATGCCCACATTCGCGTCAGGCCATTGAGTAAACCATTTGCGAACTTCCAGCTCATTGGCGCGCCTCTTCTGGAATTCTTTAACTTTCATTTTTGGCTTCTTGTCCTGGCCAACGGGAATTACCGACCAGCCATGCTCTAAATATTCTAAAGCCGCTTCTAAATTATTTTTTGTCATTTTCTTTTTCCTTTGTCTCGCCGCCGTTGGAAAACTTTTCAAATTCTGTTTTCGTCAACGGCTTATAAATCATCTGCAAAAGCCCAAGCAGCTTGATGGCCTTTGCGGCCGCCTGTTCGTCGTCCAACTCTTCGCCGAATTTTTGACTGTAGAGTTTTTTAAACTCATCGAGTTGCTGCTTAGTTAATTGCATTAATTTAAGACACTTAATAATAAGTATCTTAAATTTTAAACTTCCTGCAAGAACGGGCTTGTCGGCGTTTGCAGTTAAAAAATTGGAAAATCAGTTTGATTAAAATTTCAAATGCCGACAACAAATAATAAAACACCGACAATCTACATATTTAAGCGGGGTGAATCACCGACAAAATCGCAAAATATTTTCGCTCTAAGCCTGAAAATCGCTCAAGCAAGCAACAAAAAATGTCGGCACTTTGTAAAGCGCCGACAAATTGAAATTAAAATTTTGACTAATTTTTAGTTTATCTCATGAGTTGGTAGCCCTTTGCTTCCCTGTCCCTGACAACTATGTCATCCGTAAGTTCAAACTTTTTCTTTAATCTTCTGTTTAAAGGCCCGATAGCGCTAGCCACTACCAAGCTTTTAATTCGCGGGCTTGAGCCCATGGTGTGTTTAGTTCTTAGCGCCTGAAATAACAAATCGTCTCTAACGCTTCGCGGAAAACTGCCAATTAAAATATTCAAAGCCCGCAGCGGATTCTTTGAAAGTTTAAAACTTGCAAGGGCACAGCCGCGCATACTAACTTGCCCGCCGCTCGTGCTGATAGCGGACTGCTCGCTACTATTTTCAACCCTAATCTTATAATCCTTTAAGGCGTCAGTATTTGTGCCTAGCACGGCGACTTCGCCAGTGTCTGAAATATTAAAATCCGCAACCATCATCGGCCCCATTGGCCGTTCAAGATCCACGGGATCTTCTTTCATCTTATTTAACATCCGCCTTAACTCATCGGCTGATGGGACATAGGCTTTGTTTAAATCCGTAATATTAAAATGCACGGGCGTACCAAAACCCTCTTCGCCGTAATCGTGGCTGATGTCCCGCCTGTCAAGCAGGAAGCCAACTAAATATAAATACCTTGCAGGGTAGCGCATACCTATATTTTAACGCTTTTTTGGTTACAAGGGAATAATGAGCCGTTTGTTTTTGGGAATTTTGCCACTCACACGCAAGAAGACAAGGCCAAGGCCCCCTTTTTACCCCTTTGCCGCTCTAACCTACAGAAAACTTTTGAGATGGTTATAAAATTATAGCCGTTCTCTATTTTTGGCTGTAGCTATTTTTAAAAGCGGTTTTGGACAAAAGACACCATTTTTGGCCGAAATGTAAGTAGCGCCGCAGTTGTTTAGTTGGCTGTCCACGGTAGAATTTACGCTTTATTCTGTCAGCGATGTCGTTTAACTTCTCGCCGCGCGGCAGGCCCAACAGTAATGTAGTGTATGCGCTCCTGTAGTTATGCTGATGAGTTAAATACTCAATATTCCAGCAATTACGGCACTTAAAGCAACTACTGCTACCCCTGGGCAGGTATAGGACTTTACAGCGCCTACCGCAAGTAGGGCAGGACATTAATGCCATAAGCTTGCCATTATGTAAAACGCCTTCGTCCAGCCTTATGGAATGCTCGCCAAAAG
>Ga0182027_10000344_pt1 | contig 80360 bp, 57 predicted proteins | sample 712E1DmetaG_FD_121300 | JGI IMG/M metagenome (GOLD analysis project Ga0182027, IMG submission 121300) | Permafrost microbial communities from Stordalen Mire, Sweden - 712E1D metaG (Illumina Assembly) | ecosystem: Environmental > Terrestrial > Soil > Wetlands > Permafrost | place: Sweden...
CTTAAATCGTTGCCCCTGATCAATGCCCGCGGACAAAAATTCCAGCTCTCGGAGGTCGCCGACATCAGCCTGGGATCCTCGCTCACCTCCATCAGCCGCATCGACCAGAAACGCGTGGCGGTTTTGTCCGCCAGTGTGGAGAAGCCGACTTTGCCCGGCGAAGTGCTGACCAAATTCCAGAAAATTCTGGCCGACCGGCCCTTGCCGCCGGGCTATACAGCCACTTTCGGCGGCCAATCCGACACCAACACCGAATCGATCTATTCCATTTTTCGCGCCATGATAGTGGCCTTTATCCTGATTATCTCCATCCTGGTCATCCAGTTTAATTCCTTCCGTAAAGCCCTGCTGGTTCTTCTGACTATTCCTCTGGCCATGACCGGGGTCTTCTTTGGACTAACCCTGGTCGGTCTCACGCTTTCCTTCCCGACCCTGATCGGCATCCTGGCTCTCTTCGGCATCGTCGTCAAAAACGCCATCATTCTGATCGATAAAATCAACCTCAACCTGCGCGTGGGCATTCCCTTCCAGGAGGCCATCACCGACGCCTCCAAGTCCAGGCTGGAAGCCATCTTCCTGACCACCTCCGCCACCATTATCGGCATGCTGCCGATCACTTTTTACGATGAAACCTGGCAGGGACTGGGCGCTGCTCTGATCTTCGGCTTGTCCACTTCCACCGTGCTGACCCTGCTTTTGGTGCCGATTGTCTTCAATCTGCTGTTTGCCAAGGATGCGGAGCGGGAAGCAAAAAAATCAGCTATCCGGCGGGCATGGACGGAAGCAAAATCGGCTTAGTTTCACCTTTCCTCAAAAATGGCTTTTTTGATATACTTAAACAAACCGGACACATTCAAAACAAACATGCCCTCAAAAATAATAAAAACAAAAACGGTTAATAAAAACACTGGTAAAATCAAAAAAACAGCGGCAAAAAATAATGCAAAGAAAGCCACAAGCAAAGACAATCCTGTCCAAAAAAATCCTGAAGATTTGTTGCGTGAACAACTGAAAAACGAATTGGAGCGTTCTATATTGGTGGAGCCTACTGACCGTGATTTTTGGCTTGCCAACTTGAAAGCTATCCCTCTGCAGTCAGTTAAAAACTTATTGAATATCCTGGTTAATCGCAATGTCCAGGTAGATGCATTTGTTGAAACGGCTTTAGCCCAGGATAAAAACCAGGAACACCTGACTGCTTTACGGAAAAAAATCACAGACATAAAAAAGTCCGCTTATAAACTTGAGGAAAAAGGTGAAAGCAAGAGTGAAAAAAAGCAGGAGGAGGATTTACTTCGGCAACTCGGTGAAATAAAGTAAATTCTTAAGCGACGCTGCTTAAAAAATCAACCGGGGTTTTAAACAACGGGGGTTTTCGCGTTCGCAATATAATAAAAAAAAGTCAATTCAATTATTTTTGATGTTTACCTCTCTATTGAGGGAAAGAGGGGTTTTTATGATAAAATAAATAGATTATCAAAAGTCTGGGGAAAGCCGTCAAGTCAAACCTCAAGATAAAAATAAAAGCGTTTAAATGCCCTCACTAGATTACAGTTCGGCAGAAGGAGGTCAGCAGAGGCTGGAAGCTGTCGCCAAAGCCAAAGAATCCCCCCAGGATCTTAAATCAAAGCTGGCCGAATACCGTCAAACCTATGTCAACGAGGTTAACGCCCAAAAAGGCTCTCTCCAGTCCGTAGCCAACTCTTTCAAGACTGATGAGGCCAAAAAATTCCTTACAGATTCTGCAGATAAACTTGGAAGCACTGTCAACGATTTAGCGGGTGAAGGAGAAAAAGTTCAAAAGGATGCTATCAAGAAGAAACAGGATAGCGGTAAAGAATTGACCGCTGCTGAAATGAATTTTCAGACATTGGCGCAACTAAAGACGGCTGTCAGTGACGAAATAACCAATGAAACAAAAAAACTACCCCAATACCAGGAAATTGAGCAATTCAATGCTGTTTTTGATCGCGAATTAAGGACTGATGATGCCCAAAACCAGGCCTCATCAATTGATGGTCTGCAAGTTAATTTAGCAACTAAGCAGCAAAGACTACACGTGCTGGTGGAAAATAATAATAAAATGGTAGACGGCCATTTACCCTATGACCTGACAAAATTATTTCACGAAGACTATGATCAACTAATTAATAGAATCAAGCATGATATCGGAGCCGGCGAGGTACTGGTTTCTGTGAAAAATGAGATGGGCAAGCAGAAAACAGAAATGGCTAGCATGGAAAGTAAATTATCTGCCAAAAAGACCCTGACTGAAGAAGAATACAAGCAATTTGTCAGTGATCTAAATACCAAAGATGCCGCAGTGGCCGAACAATTCACTGCCATGCAACCTGTGATTAATACACAGGCTCCCTTTTTAGATCCCGTAACAAAAGATTTCAGTCGGCAAGTTTATCAGCCAGTATCAGATAAACTGGGCCAGTTGCACACTCAGGTGGAAGCAAGAAGACCAAAAGAAGTCAAAGATGCCGATGTTGATCCTGAGCATGCTTTTATGTTGAAAGCCCAGGAAGCACGTATAAAAGTTGAAACCGCCAACAAGGAGGTTTCTAACTTGGAAAAAGAACTGGCTACTGCCGAAAAACACAAAGACGTTTATCTCAGCCGACCGGACTATGAAGCTTGGAGAACGCGGCTGAATATCCAAATCAAGGCACTTGACGATCTTACCCCGGAATTTACCAAGGAACAAAATAACCCCAATGAGGCCATTAAAAATCTGGCTAGTGAAATCTCGGTCAAATATATTGGGCCGGCTGCCGAACGGGCCAATACACTGCTCACAAAAGCTGCTGATGAAAGATTGCCCAAGATTGAAGCCTTCGAAAAAGAGTTCATCAATAAAAAAGTCCGGGAAATGGCGGACCAACTGGAGCGGGAATGGCAAGGACAACAGGGGAATACCGATTTCCTACAGATTGCCGAGACCCTGCAGGGCGTAGATGAAAATAGCGATTTATATAAACAAACTAAAGCCGGCCAGGACAAATTATTTACGTTCATTCTTGGTTTTGAAGGGAAAGTAAATTTACTTTTAACCAAGCCTGATCAACTCGAAGACGCCTTGGCTGCCCAATTAAGGGGTCTCTCCAGCGAGGTTGCTCTCTGGGAGCAGCAGATCACTGGTGATCGTACTGTGATAAAAACGCGTCAGGAAGCAACCAAGCAACCTAAACAGACTCATGTTACACCAGCTGTTTATACCGAGGAATGGGTCGGTGATGGTGAGGGAGGAACTATGGTTAAAACCTTGGTTTCACCGGAAAAGAAAGATGACTATGAATTCGGTGATTATATCCAGTTTATAAATGCTCTCGATCCCAATAATACTGATATCAATGAAGGCAAAGGTTGGGTTTGGAAAAAAGAAGGATTGCCCGACGATGTGAAAACAGCTTTTGCACAACAGGCCGACATCATTGTCTCTCAGCAGAAAAAAGCCGCACAGGACGAAGGAGACACAGAAAGAAAGAAAATGGAAAAAGACAACAGATTTTCAGAAGTAGTGAAGGAAAAATTAATGCCCGAAGCCAAAGATTATTACGAAGCCGTCACACTGCTATCCAAAGGTGAAATCCCCAAGGCCATGGAAGCCTATCAGAGGTATCTCACAGCTTCTGAATCGTTCGACCCGGACAAAAAAGCCCTCCATAAGTCCTGCATTGAGGATGCGCAAAGACAATTGGATACCAACAAAGATTATCCGGAGTTTCTTCAGGCCATGAAAGCGATGTCCGATCAAAAAATGGATCAGGCACTTCCTTTATTCAGAGCCTTTATTGCAAAAATTAACGCTCTTCCCGCGGATAAACAGAAAGAATATACGGAGCAGATAGATGCTTCTGTCGAAATGATACGGCAGATCAACATGGGCAAACTACAGATGCTTGATAGTTTGTCCAAGGATTTCATCTACCTGATGACGGCAAATTTTTGCCGCAATGCCACCCCGCAGGTGGTTAACCCGATTCAATTCGACAAACTTGATCCCACGCATCGCCGCATCATGTTGGCCTATATGCCGGCCAGTATGCTTACCGCGGAAGAACGCGAAAATGTTAAAAATGGTAAATGCGGCATGCAGGACAGCCCGGAAGTTCAGGCTATCAATGGCGAAATTACCACCCTTCGGGCAAAAATTGCCAAGGGCAATCCCCCGGTCAATTTTGAGGAAGAGTTTGCAGCCATCAAAGAAAAACTAAAGAAATTCGAGGAAAGACAACCGGGAGCCACCATGTGGACGGCCCCGGATGGTAGCATCAAAGCCGATGGAGCCGCTTCCAGGCTGATCGCTTATTTTGACCAGATCAATGATACCGACCCGAAGAAACGTGAAGCAGGGTTTGTAGCCATAGCCAATGAATTCAAGGACCAGGAAGTCGGCATGCAATATACTCAGAAGTACTTGAGGGAAGCCATGTCCACCCAGTATCAGCAGTTCGACAAGGAAAATGGCGGCAAGCTGAAAGAAGATGTGCGGCAAAAACTGGCAGCAGATCATAAAATAACAGCCGAAGTGGAGGCGGGCGCTAACGCCGCCTGGCCGCAATGGGTGAAAGAAGAAAACGCACGTTTGGCCCAAAAAGGAGAACCGACAATCCCGGAAAATCCACCGGATCCGATCATCATGCAAAGTCTTAAGGAAAGGATTTTTGGCAGCAGGCTCAGTTATGAATATGAGCGTGAAATGCGTAAATCAATGACTGATCGTGCCAAAGCCACTTTAGAAAAATGGCAAAGTGAGCATGGGGGTCTCTGGATGAATCTTAGCCAGGAAGAGAAAAAAAAGGCGGCGGCCACCATGGAAAATGGGGATCTTATTTTGTCACTCGATAGCGGAGCACTTGGGGGATATAACACCAGTATGCCCTATGATGCCGATAACGCCCGCTGGTATAAACCCTGGTCCTGGCAGGATTATAACGAAGACGAATGGAACGATTTCAAGGCTAAATCCCTGGAAATGGCCGTGCAGACTGCCGTCACTCTGCCCATAGGCATGGGAGCCGGCTCCATTGGAAAATTAGCGGGAACTGGTGCAATGAGACTCTTAGCCGGTGCTGGTCTCGGAGCAGAAGCAGTGGAAACTCTTGCCACGGGTGGAATCCGTGCATTGATGACTTTAAAAAACGAAGCTGGCGAGCTGGTCTGGCAGGGGTTGTCTGGTGGCTTGAAGGCACGAATCATCGCCGGTTATGGTATTGGAATTATTGCAGAGGGCACGTCCCTGGCAGTTATGAATGGTGTCTGGGAAGGTATGTCTACGGGGCATTCTACTATGTTTGATGCTTTGGATGAAAGAAGATATGGGGCAGCAAGCCTGGCTCTTTTAGAAAATATTGCCAAAGCAGGTCTCTTCAGGGGCATGGGCTCTTTGCAGGAAGGTGCTATGAATTTAGCCGGCCCGGAAGCAGGTACTTTAGCCAAAATAATGGCCCAAGTCGGAGGTGAGGCCATCAGCGGCGCCGGTGGCGCCGGAATTGAAGGCCTTTCTATGATGATGCATGGTACCGGACAAGAGATAACTTGGGAATGGTTTGCCAAATCCATGCTGCAAAATGCCGCGCAGTCTTTGGGTACTCATTTGGCTCATGGGACAGCCAGAATCCCGGAAGAAGTTTTTAATGACAGATCTGCCCGAAAAATTCAGGAAGCTTCCCTGCAGGTTGATTTGGAAAGAGCAGGCGTCAAATCTCCGGGCAATATTACTAGAGTTACTGCAGAGGGGGCCATTTACACACTTTCTGGAAATATTGTTCGCGTTCCCAATGCGGAATTTCTGCCTCCGTCAATGCGGTCCCGTTTCAATGAACTCCAGCAGGCGGCGCAGCATCCAGAAGCGGCTAAACCGGCTGCACCAGCGGCCAAGACTAATGAGGAGCCAAAACCAAATGAGCCACCAGGAGAAAAGAAAACTGGGAGCCCGTACAGAGACCGCGCTGAAGTTCCACCGGAACCCCCGACTCCGCCGGAGCCAAGAACCACTCCCGAAGGCTCACCACCAGCTGCACCAGAAGTTGTGCACACACCGGAAACCGTGAAAACCGTTTTGGAATCTCAGGGTATCACCAAGCCGGAAGATATCAGGGAGGTGAGAATAGCCGCCGATGGGACACTTTTGATCAACGGCGAAGCTTCGACAATCAAACCTGCGGATTTTAACAAACTGCCGCCCGAAGTTAGCGGCAGGATTCAGGAAGGATATCAGAAAGCCCATTTTGATACGCTACTGGATCAAAGTAGAAGTCTCTCGGATAGACAAGCCGCTCTGGATAAAGCAACAAATAAAGACCCTGCTGAAGTAACTGCATTGGCAGCAGAAAAGGCCACTTTGGAAACTGCCCAGAGAGAAGCCGCCAGACAATTGGATGCTCAGATCAAAGCTGAACCCGCCGACTCACCGAAATTGCCTGAAATGAAAGCCAGGAAGGCTCTATTGGATATAGAAACAGGTAAAGTAACAGCAGAGAGCGAGGCCATAGGGGCAGACACATTGCAGTTACGATTAGGTATCAGTCCGGAGAAAGCAACACAATTAGCAGACCTTCGCACAGAGGCTCGTCGCAAACAATACGAACAGGATCTGGCACCAGGCGGGCCACTTGCCCTGGACAAGGCCAGACTAGAAAGTGAACTGACTACAGCAACCGATCAACCCACTAAAGACAGGATTAAAACGCAGCTGGACGCAATCAAAGCTAAAGCTGATTTCCTCGAATTCTTTAAGGATCCCACAAATTTCGACAAATATCCAAATAAAGGGATTAGAGCACTTGCTGAAGGGTTAAACAAAGCGGGTGTGGGCATGGAAATGACCGATCTTCTAAGTCTGGCCAGGAGAAAAGCTGCTGGAGAAGGTAGAGAAATGACTGCAGATATGGCTAGAGATCTCATGGACATGAGAACCACAATCGGTGAACCAACGGTTTTAGAGGCAACGGGAAAACCCGGTGATTATTCAGAAGCTATGAAAGACACGGCCTCTCTGAGTACTCAACAAAAAGACGTTAGAGCAGCGATCAGGGGAGTAGATCCCAATGATCCGGTAAAGGTAAAAGCGGCTCTGGATCAAATTACCAACCCGGCAGATCGACTGGTTATGCAGAAAGCTTTTGATGATCTAAACGGTATCACTGCTGTAAACGGAAAGGATGCACTAACGCCTGCCGAAAAACAGGTGATTTTGGATTATTCGGTTGGTTTCCTTGCCCAGTATCGGGCAGCAGGCGGATTCGGGGAAAATCTAAATATTAATGATATTTTCACCCTGGTTCGTGATAACCAGCGGAAAATAGCGCACCAGTCAGCTTTTGATAAATTAAAACTGGTAGGTAGTGATCATGGAGTTGTTCATGTACTGGAAGGCAACATGAAACAAGCTGAAGCACTAATGGATAACATGAATATGAACCCGAAGGATCGTGTTTTGGCCATGCAGGCACTGGTCGACCACGACATGGGCTATACGATGGAGGGTATCAGAAATAAAAGTGCGACCACCAATTTATTTGAATTAAGCAAAGACCATCCGCTCTACAGCACTCTCTATGTGGAAGGAAACAGGGCAATGTACGAGAAATATTTTGGAAAAGAAGGTTATCAAATTATTCACGACGCCGTTTTGGATCATAGCGCAGTCGGAAATAAACTTGATGCCCTCAAAGCTCCTCTCTCGGACACAAACCTGAATAGCATGGCTATCAAGGCAATAGTCAGTATTGTGGACTGTGCGGGGACCACGGCAAATGTGAAAAACAGTACAATTTATCAGCATCCGGAGATTATCGGCAGCATGCAAAAATTGAGGCAGCTAAAGGATAACCCCCCAACGCAGGATGAGAACGGCAACCCACTCACTCCAGATCAGCAGAAAGTCGCCCTCAGGCGTGAAGCCCAGGGAATTATTGATGAAATGAAGCGCATGGTTGATGGTATGGAGGGGGTTGACCAGGCCACCAAGGATATATTCGCCAATTCCATCAGAGATTCATTGCAGGCCGGAAATTTTGATTTTCCGGTCAGCGGTAATCTGGGGATGTATGGAGCGGCTATGAGGGGACTTGAATTGAGCGGGGGACAACTGAATTACAACATGTCCTTCGATCCGGCTATGCAAAAAGCAATAATCGAAAGTCATGCCGACAGAAAAGCTGGTGAAGACGTCAGTGTCCAAGGTATCAAAAAAGCACTTAAAGATTTTGGTTTTGATGACAAAGGGTTAACAACACAGGCCCAAAAGGACGCCTTCGCTTTGGCTAAAAGCCAACTTGATAAACTGTCCAAAGGAGAGTTTCCGGAAGGTAGTACGGTGGAAATAGTGACTCCCCAGGGTGTGAAATTTAATATCAAAGTGGAGGCCATTCCCGAATATGCGGCAGTCAGGGAAACATTGTCCAGGAACAACGCTTTAAACAAACTGAGAACGGAAGGAATGAGTCAACTTGCCGAAGGAATGGCACAACTCGCGGCAGCGGATCGGGGAGTCCTGATTGAAAACGGGACAGAGAGACCAGCCACCGCAACGGAAATTGCCGAAAGAAAAAGTGATGTTGCTGACAGCATTGACGGCAGTGTCACTGCGGCTGCCGATGCTTATTCACACCTGGATATTACATTGGAGGGCGGGCGCAAAGCCAGTCGGGTTTTATTGGAAATCAAAACGCAAATTGAAAGGTTTAAAGCTGGCGAAATATCAGCCCAGGAATTGAATGTGGCGGGTATTCGCTCCACCTTAAATGAAATATTTATGCGCGGCGGGAAGTTAAGCGCAGCATCAGCTTCAGAAAGACTGCAGGGGCCGAGGATAGAGAGCATGCGTGCTGAATTGGAGGCGGGCGGGATCAGAAAAGCAGAAGATGTCAGTAAGGTGGAAATCGCTGCCGATGGGACATTAACTATTAACGGGAAAATATCTACTATTAAACCCACGGAAATTGACAGATTGCCGCCAGAGGTCAGGGCCGCAGTCCAGGAAAGGTATGTAAAAGCTGAACTGGCGGTCACTGAAAGCAGAATCAGCGAACTTTTCGAGGGCGATTACAAAGACTTTGAGGCGCTGGATAAAGAAATGGGAAAAGAAAGGACAATTGTTTATGGAAAAATGGAAAACAATTTGGGAAGGGAGCTTCGTCCGGAAGAAAAAGCCAGATTAGACAGGAGAATTGATGATGTTAGACGGGCAAAACAGACGGAAATTGAGACAAGACTCGGTAAAACTCGTGAAAGCATAGAAACTGAACTGAAAAAAGTTGAAGCGCAGAGGCAGCAAATTCTTGAAGACATATTCCTTAGGCTGAATCCGGAAATCATTGTTGTAAACCGTGAACAAGGAATTTATAGAATTGAAGGAAAGGATGCTCAGGGAAATGACACGTCAATTTATGGGAGTTTATTTTCAATTTTAGACACATCTAAGTCAGTCAATGATATCCGGCAAATAGCCTCCTTAGTCGGCGCGACTTCCGTACCTGGTTGTGAATCGAGCCTGGTTTTGTCAGGAAGTGGTGCTCAGCGTGAGGCAAATCCCTATCCGACCGATATCGATTTGGCCGAACACATGGTGGTTTCTGGTGCAAAAAACAGGGAAGAAATGGGAATAATCCTCGCCGAAAATATTACAAAGAATTTGGCAAAAGCAAAAGAGGGCGGCATGGAGTTTACTGAAATGAAACTCGGAGTTAATCCGGATGGCCTTGAGGCCAATATGGTAGACGACGGACATGGAGGGACGAAAAACGCCAACAAGAAAGGGGTATCGATTAAATGGAGTATGGAAGAAATTGAAGCGGGGAGAAAACAGATGAAACTCTCTCCAAATGCCGATACTCAAAAGCTTATTGCGGAGGGGTACAAAGTTTCAACCGATGAAAATGGCAATAAAATTATTACAATCGATTTAAATAAAGCCGCTGAAAATCCTGGAATGTTCAAAGTCGATTGGAGAGGTTTTGATTCTGATGGATTGTTGACCGAAATCACTAAAGTAATTTATGTTGAGGCACCAAAAGTCGAGGGGTTCGCTGGTACAACAATGCCTTCTGCGCCATTGCAGGAAGTCCATCTCCTGAATCCGGATTTTATTGCTACCATGGAAAATTCACGAGACGCAGGAGTAATTAGAGATTACAGAAAATTTTTATCAGGAGACGCTGCAAAATATGGTGCTGAGGGATACATGCTGAAAACGGCTAAAAGGCTTTATAACGAGATGAAAATTGAAGGAAGGACAGATTTGATACCCGAAGTAGATAAAATTCTCAGGTCTGATTTTGCCAAATTGAATCAAATCCAGGATCAACTTAGTATGATTGGCGCGGCCATCCAAGCCGGTACCGGTTTAAGTAGAGAAAAAATCGTCTCACAGCTGGAGGCAACTTCCGGCACTTTGGATAGACTAAATATTTCCGACGCTGTGAAGATAAAAGCTCAGGCCGATCTTGTCAGAATCAGGGAGCAAATCCTCCGCCTGGAAGTTAATGCAGAAGGTAAAATCCAAAGTGATGAGGTCGCAAAAATGATTTCCAATAAAAACAAAGATGGTATCTCCAATTATCTATCCTCTGAATCAAGACAGAACATTAATAGAATGTTTCTGGAAAATCCTGCTCTCGTCACATATCTGGTCGAAGTGAATATGTCCAACAAGCAGACACTGGAGAAATTATTCGCAAGCTTCGACCAGGCCACATTAAGAATGATAGGTGAAAAATATCCAGAATTGGTTAGAAACAATCTTACCCCTTGATATTATGAATAAAAATGAAGCTCCAAAAAGAGTAACCCTGGAATCTCATATTGACGGATCAGTTGATCTGACTGATATCCAAGCCATGCTTGCAGCAAAAATTTCCGGAATCAGGCTGAAGCTGTCGGAGAAATTTCATGTCACACTGGGGCACCTGGGCGTCCCCGACGAGTTGTTTATGCAGGTAAAAGCTATTAATCCGAAGTTGACAAGAGAACTCTTTGATACCCGGTTTCAGCAGCTTCTAAGTGAGGTGGAAACGAGTCTGCCCAATGATATCTCAGTTAAAAGCGGAGACATCACCAAGCTTAAGATGGGCGCGATAGTCCTGAAGCTGGATAAGGCTCCCTTTGCCAAAGCCAACGCAGCTATATATTCCAGAACGCTACATTTTTTATCAACCCTTGGTATACCGGATCCCGCTGAATTTGCTGCGGACAACCCAAACCTGATGTACATGTCACCAGACAAGTTCATCCCTCATGTAACTTTGGGTAAGGTTGATCCAAATTGCGCTGTGCCCGCCGATGCATTGACTGGTTATCGCAATGCGGTAAATGTCAACGCAAGCAAATCTTATATTGCAAATAATAATAAAAAACCCTTTAATAAATAAAGCAATGACCATTACGTTAACTTCAGAAAATACCGACATGAACAAAAGAGACCAATTAATTTCAGAGCTGGAAGCTGGAATGGTGAAAAGTGGGGAAGACCCCGCAAAGATTAACTATGTTCTTAAGCCCTCTAATCTTGATAAATTGAGCGATTCCGACCTTGCTGCTCTCGTGGAGAAATACAAAGGAATTTCTGATCAATATGAACAAATCAATAGAAATATACAGGATTATGACAAGATGAGAGAAGATGGTGTCAAAGAAATTATTACTGCTGTTGATGAGGCAACAAACGGAATTGTGCAACAACTCGCAGATGAAATCCGGGCTGAAGAGGCTGCGAAAGAAAAAATGAAAACCAAACAATACTCGGAATTAGACCGCGAAGTAATCCTTAATAACCGTGAGTCTTTGGGCTTGTTTTTGGAATATGGGAAAAAGTGGGGATTATTAAATGAGACCTCCAGAACAGATAAGCCTTTCAAATCTATTGGAGCCCTGGACTCTTTTGGATATTACATTGGTCATCTGGTCGCGGCTGGAGGTCATGCCGGGGCAAAGGATGCCCTGGAAAAAATGGATCAGGAAATGAGCGCATCGGCATCGGATGATCGTGATTATACCAAATTGAAAAGGGCTATTATCAATGCCCAGAGAAATAATTTTACCACTTCACTGGAGGCAGCTGTAAAGAATGGAGATCAAGAAAAGGTAAGAAAATTTCAATACGAATTAGATAATTTAAAAATAAGCGAGACGAATCTAACCAAAGGGAAAAAGATAACGCTATTTGGATTTAACGCGATTTCCCCCAGCCTCTTACCGACATGGCTTTTGGTCATCAAATCAAATAAACTTTCTCTGAAGGAAATCGGGCAAATTCTTGGACAATCGCTGACATAGGAAGACATCTTTTTACTCCACGCACAGCCGCCTTCCCAAAAGGCGGCTTTTTTGGTATAATTTAAAGATTTCTCAAGTTTTGACTAATCAAAAGGCATGTCTTTGGATAGCCACAAAAAACCACGTGTCCCACGGCCCGGCAAAAAGCCGGATTATGGTCAATATAAAAATGCCACCGACGCGGCCGGTATTTTCAATCAGCCACGCGGAGCGGCAAAACAGCGGGCAGAACAGACCGCCGAACAATCTCCAGGACAACCTCCGGAGCAGCCTTCCGCTGGCGGAGAACAGGTCGCCGGACAGATCAATGTTTCCAGCGCAAAAATCCAGGATATCCTCGGCCAAACCAATCCCGATCTGATGGCCGATTCGCTTTTTAGGGCTCTGGAAAATCCGCTTTCCAAGCCGGAAGCCGGTAAAATTATCCAGGCCCTGATCGAGCTGGCGGAGCATCGTGGCAGCGGCATCCAGAATTTTAAAAAAACATTTCCCCAGATCCGTCTCGGTTTCGTTCCGCCGCTGGCGCGGCGGATCCACCGTGAATATCGCGCCGCTTATCCCCAATTGAACGAGCGCTTATACAAAGCCAAGAGGATGGGCGTCCAGGCCCTGCAGGAACTGGAAAAAACGCTCTCCGCCAGTGAGCGCGAGTTCGTCAAGGCCATCAGTTCGGAAGTACAGGACACCAATCGGCTTCTGCATCACCGTCTGCCCAATGGCTACAGTAAGACGCCCGATCAGCTGCAACAGGATCTGGATCTGCTAAAAAGCCAGATTCTTCAGGAATACAAGGGCATGGGACGCTTGCATCTGGAAACTTTGATTACCTCCGAAAGGGGCAGGGATCTCCTGGACGTCATGTCCAAAGAACGGAGTGATGCCGGTAAGAAATTGAAGGATGAATTGACCACTATTTACATCGAAAAAGTAATGTCGCAAAGGCTGGGGGATCTGGATGCCGGTCAGATTGATCGCATCACCCGCGGCGACGTGCCCTATGCCGTGCTGCGCATCATCGCCCATGATGGTAAAAAATGGCTTACAGCAAGCCATATCAAGCTTTTATTGGACGGGAATTTAACGCCGGCAATTCTGGAAATATTGGAAAAAAATATGGGCGACGAGCGTCTAAACACCGACCTGATTGAAAAAATAATGACCCTGAGTCCCAAGGAAGTGGTCGTCAATGGTGAATTAATCAGTTTTTATGATGGCGCGCACATCGGCGAAGGCGGCTGTGGGCGTGTTTTTTGGGCTGCTATTCTGGAAAAAGATCGCAAGCTTCGTTTTGTCGGCTGCAAATCGGGCGACAAGGATCGCATTGCCACGGAGGCGGAAAGAGCCAGGTTGATGCTGCAGCTGGAGATAAAAGGTCTGGATACTCGCAATATCATGAAATACAGATCTGTCGCTGAAAATCCGCATACACATGAGACGGAATGTGTTTTTCTGGAAATCTACCAGTACACCGAGGATAGCGGTCGCGTTTTCCGGGGTGATCTCTCGGAGCTGGTCAAAGATTCTACTGTGCCCGAAAATATTCTTTATCAAACCCTGCTCGGGGGAGGCAAAGCCTTGGCTGCCCTGGAGGCTGTGGGGGCTATTCAGATGGACTCCAAAGTGGACAATTATGTACCCGGTGAATCGCCGGAGGGTCCGACCGGCATACATATCGATCTGGCCTATGTGCTGCCCAGGGAAAAGGTGATCAACGCCACCCTGCTTAGAGATCCCAACATCGAGGGTGAATATTACATCGGTCGACTGCCCAAAGACATCGGCGTCACGCTGGGTTATTATTCCGAGGAGCTGATGACGGAAATCATCGCCGGCCGCGTGCCGCCCGAAAAACATCATAACCGCACCTTCGGTGTAGCTATTCAGTCCATGCTTACTGGGAAAAGGCCGCTACAGAAAATCACTACGGCCGGCAGGGTTTACGAACTGATCGATGACATCGAAGCCAGGCCTTTGCCTATTCCTCCCTATGCCGTCGGCAGTAACGATAAATTGCAGCAGCTGGCCGATGAGTTGATGGATCCCCATAACCCCATCACCATGGCCCAGGCTGTTCAAAGACTGGAAGACATCATCAAATTGCCCTAAAATAGCAACCGTCATACTATGAAAAATCTCGAAACACCCCAAAACAGCGAAACCGGAGCATTGACCAAAGAGGCCTATAAAAAAGCCAGAAATCACGATCGTACCCCCCTCATTTTGCCGCTAAATGAAAAAGGACAGCCCATGAGTCCCGAAGAATATGATCGGCAATTCAGGGAAGACTGTGAATTCCTGCTTGGAGAGCACTTTTTAACTCCGACGCTGCTGGATGCGCGCCTGCAGGAACTTTTAAAGCTGCGCCATGAGCTGAAGGAAATTTTTGCACCGGGGACGGATTTGACCGTAGGAATTTTGCCGGCCTCTGCCACGGGACGCAATCTGGATCAGGCGGAAATCGAAGCCGGGCTCTATCTGCAACCCATGGAAGTCTGGAAAAACCAGCAAACTTTCTGTACCATCAGCCTTTTTCCGGGTCCTTTTGCCAGCATCGTGCCGGAAGCTATCCGGCGGGCCTGTACCATCTCCGTTCATTATGCCAATGGCGATCAGCCCTTTGTTTTGGATCAGGATTTTGCCCGCATTTACAACCATCATATCGATTCCTGCAATAAGTGGCGCCAATATTTTGGCCTGAAGCCGCTGCCGGACCTCAAATATTTTCCGGAAACTTAAGCTCCGTATAAAAAGCTGGAAACACAGCTTTCGGCCTTTCAAAAAGGGCGTTTTTTTGGTATAATATTCTGAATATATTTATATCTTTAAAAAGCCCACATGACTCCAGAAAAACCAAACCACGAAAACTACCCTGATCCTGCCGGTGAATTGGAAGAGGGTGAAGCTAAAAAAACGGCTGCGGAAAAGGCAAAAACTCAACCTGAAGCAGCCTCAGCTGAAGCCAAAAACACCGAACCCGCCTCCGTAGAGGCTCAATTGGCCAATGCCTATAACACCAAAGAGGCACAGGATGCCATAGCCAAAATCGAAGCCTATGGTAAAAATCCGGAAAACATCGGTGCCATCAGCAAGCCTATTTGCTATCTGGATACCACCCTGCCCATGCGCAAATTCCGCACCTGGTGGGACAATCGCAGCCGTCTGATGCAATGGGCCATCATGAAGGCTTGTACCCCCCCCATGTTCCAACTGCAGAACGCCGGCCCGATTCAGACCCTGATTAAATTTGGCTTGATCACCTACAAGGGACATTACAACGAAAATCCCCAAAAATTGCAGCAGCAGATCGATAGTGAAATGGAAAGGAAAGTGGATGACAAGATCGATGACATGGGCATACTGGAGAAATATCTGCTCAAATATGGCGTGAAGCTTGGCAAATATGTCTATCCGGAATTGGCCGCAGTGGAACCTTTCGTCGAGCCTCTGATGCGGGTAAAGGATGTACAGACCAATGTTCTGCGCAATATCCGCCACAACGTTCGCCGCCATCGCCTCAAATATGAAAGTACGCAGGTTCAGCCTGCCGATGTTGCTGTGAGCACCGAAGTTCAGGCCAATGATGTCGTAGACCAGGCAGAAGCGTCTGCGCCGGCCCAAACCGAAAAACCCTCCGTTCCTGCAGCGGTCAAACAGCCCGCTCCCGCTGAAAACCAGCCTGCCGCCCCCGCCGCCGAAGTCACCAGTCTGGAAAGCCGCCGCAAAACTATTGACGAGCTTTCCGATAATCAGCGTAAGGCTGCCTAATATAACCAATTTTTATCGCCGCCCTGAATGCCCAAAACTGCAACTGAAAATCAGCAACTAACCACTTTACTGGAACATTCCAGGGCTTTCCCTTTGCTTTTGACTGCCTATCAAAACGCACTCCATCAACTGGCCACTGGCAAGAATCTGGCCATGCAGAGGGCCATCACCATGATACTCAAAAGGGAAAACATCAGAGACCTGCAGAGCGTTTATTTCACCGAAGAAGTCCTCAACAATTTTATCGAAACCAATCTTGCACTTCCCGTCACGCCGGCTCTCACGGAGGAATACCGGGAGAAAGCCCGGCAGCTGATCGGCAATTTCTTGTTTTTCAGCCAGAAGGAAAAGGAAAATATTCTCCCCTATTTGGACACACTGGATCTGCCCGGCCTGAAAAAAATAATTGAGCTTTACCGTCTGGGCCACCGCAAGCAGAGCCAGTATCTGCAAACTATGGCCGAAAAGGATCCCAAGACGGCCATCAAATTCAGAGTAATCGTCGATCAGGATAAAAACGCCTAACCAACTTTGCTGCCAATGCCTCCAAATGACGGACAAAACAAGGCGCAGCCGGAATTAAACTCCCCCGAACAGGAGGCTAAAGCCAAGGGCGAAACCTCCAGGGAAAAGGCTGAGGACATGCGTCAAAAGACCCTGGAGGAAGCCGGCAGTCAGGCCAGAAGTGAAATTGCCAAAGTACAGGCCGAACTGCAGGCCAGCGGGCATCCGCTCAGCGCGCAGACTCAGGAATACCTGGAAAAATATTTCCAGGGCTCCATTGACCGTTTCGACGCTGACAAGGACGGCAAGATCAGCAAAACCGAGGCCGAAACTTTCAAACAGAACATGCTGAAAAAAACCGGAGAAATTATCAGCACGGTCAAGGAGGGTGCCAATAAAGAAAACGAAGCCAAGGAAGCGGCTGCCAAAGTCGAGCCGATGAAACCCGAGGACGTGGAAAAAAATCTGGGGACCATCAAGGACGTCGGTGATATTGCGGATCTGGGAAAAGCCAACGAGGAATTGTCCCAGCTGCAGACGCAGAACGGCGCCTTTCAGCAGCAGATCCAGGGTGAACTGGGCAAAATCCAGCAGTTCGGCACCGAGTACAACGAATTTCAAAAAAAACAGGAGGGTTTCGGCCACTTCGTGGAGGGTGCCCGCGCTCTGGGCGGTATTTTTGGTCTTTCCAACCGCAACGAGGAAATCGCCGGCCTGAAGAAGAAACTGGATGACACCAAAGCCGCCGTCAACACACTTTTAAATTCTCTCGCCGCCAAAAAGAAAATCCTCGACGGCAATGGCGAAAAAATTAAAGCTGCCATAGCCAAGGCCCGCCAGGACGCCATCACCGACCGCGATAAAAAGGTCGAGGAGATTGAAGCGTCAAAAAAAGAACAGCAGTCCAATATCGACAAGCGAAAACAGGAACACGATAAAATTGTGAAGGCCAGGGAAGAGATGGAAAAGAGGCGCCAGGGTATCGAAGATAAACAAAAGAAAACAGCCGAAGTTAAAGCCAACTGGAACAAGACCAAGGAAGATGAGAAACTGGATTACCGCGAATCCAGCTACAAAGATGCCCAGACCGATGTTGATGCCGAATTGAAGGGCTACGAAACAATTCTGGACAACCCCGACGTGCCCCCGGAATACAAGGAAAGGGTCAAAGTCGAATACGAAAAGGCCAAGCAGCGCAAACATCAGACCGCGCTGGGATTGCAGATCATCGACGGCAAACGCAAGAGCGGCACCGAGTTTGAAAAGGGACTTGAGGGTGAGCAGGCCGAGGCCGCCAAGAATTTGAATGACGTCAATAATCACCTGGATCGGCAGAAGCAGACCCAGGAAGGATTGGAAAAAAACATCAGCACGCTGGAAGCGCTGCAATTGCAATATGCCACTTCCACGGATGAAGCCAAGAAATTTTACAACGACAAGATTGACCTGCTGGACAAGCATAGCGAGGGGGTCAATGATTTTGTTTTGAATGCTGCCATCGGACGCGATAGTTCCCTCGGCGCTATGCAAAAAGCCGCGGATTCATTGGGCAAAATGAGCGTGGAAGCCAAGGGGTTTTGGGATTTCGTCAATCCTCTGGAAGCAGTTGGTTCTCTGTCCAAAGGCATCGGCGGAGCCTTTTCCGGTGTCGCCAAATGGATAGACGGTAATGTCAGAGATGTACTGAATATGACCAGAAATTCCGACAGTGCCTTTGAACAGGGATTATATTATTTAACTCAGGGGCTGTCTGTTTTTTCCGGTTTCGTCAGTGGAGGCTGTGAACTGATCGGCGGTTTATTCACCCTCACCGGCAGTCTGGCCAGTGACATCGGCAGCGCCGGCACCGCTTTGCTCACCTGGGATTCCAAGAAATTCCACGGTTTTGATACTTTGAAAGGCCTTGGCGCCATCATCGGTTACGACGGCGTCAGAGGGGAATTTTCTTTACACAAATTCGGTGAAACTTGGGGCAATGTGGGCAAAGCCCTGGTGGGTTATGGTGAAAATTGGGGCTATCACAAGGATCCTGCTACGGGAAAGGAAACATGGCGCGACGAGTATGGCACCGGTGCCGGCAAGGTAGCTTTCAACGTTATGTCTATGCTGATCGGTGCCGGTGAAGCCAAAGGCGCCTTGGAGGGCGGCGAGGTGGCGGCGGAAACTGCCAGTGTCACCTCCAAAGCTTCCCTCGCCGCCGAAGCCGCCAGGCTGGCAGCCATCGATGCCGCCGAAACCGTCGGATTTTTCACCGGACGCGGTGCTCAAATCGCCGCTTTTGCCGAAACTTTTGTGGTGGAACTTGGTAAAAAACTGGTTCCTGAATTTATCAAAGACGCTTCCGAAGCCGCCAGCCTGGAAACAGGCGCCTTGGCCAAAACCGGCGCTTTTGTAAAAAGCGTGGCGGGATCGGCGGCGGAGGGCCTCGGCAAAGTTTATGACGGTGTAAAAGGGGTTGTCACCCACCCCATTGACTCCGCCGCATCAGTTTTAAAAACCGGCGCCAAGATTACGGCCGATATCATTGCCATGCCTTACAAGTTGACCTGGAATACCCTGAAAGCTTTCGGTAATGCCGGCAACGCCTTCCGCAATGTTTTCAGGGCCATAGCCAATCCCGAAGCCGTCGCCGCGGCTACAGCTTCCGAAAATATGGGCCGGGCAGCCAATGTCATTGAAAAAGAAGGGGCGGCTTACAGTCAGGCCCGTGTCAGATTGGAAGAAATAATCCAGGAGGACCCCAAACTCTCTGCCAAACTGGCGGAAATTGATAAATTGCCTGTTGAAGAAATGGCCAGACAAAGACTGGCCCTGGAATCCGAAGCCGTGCAGAAGATGGTCAATACGGACCCGGATCTTGCCCACTCTTACATCAATGTCCGTACCGCCTCCAGACAGCTCTCGGAGGAGGCCACATCCTTTATGGACGCCACTAGAAGCAATATTGACAGAATCAAAACCAACCCGGAAATCGAGGCCGCTTATCAGGAATATCACGGTATTCAAACGGATCTCCAAAGAGCCAGGGAGCAGGGCCTGCCTTCCGTTGAAAGAAATTTACAGGATAGACTAGATACATTCAGTCAGGACAAAACGCGTTTTCACCAAGCCCAGCAATACGAGGCTGCCCTGCAGGCAGAACAACATTTACAAACCGTCAATTATCCTCAACAGCTGCGGGATTTGGAACAGAGCCTGGCCGGACGCAACCATGCGGAAGCCGTCCAGGTGGCCAACGAAGTCAGTGAAGCCAGAGCCGCTTTAGCACCTCCTAACACGACCCTATCCGACCGTTCGGTCACCAACAGTCCGAATTTTTCCAGGAAATTTACTGAACGTTATGAAGAAGCAGTCCAAAGAGGCGACACTGAAGCCATGCAGCAACTTAGGCAGTCTCTCGGTACCGATCATAACGGTGAAATATCCAGAACGCTTGAGGGCATTGAAAACAGACACAGGTTCAATATTCCCGAGGCGCCGGAAGGTACTACAAAAATCACGCAAGGTTGGCGTGAACAGTTGATGGACAGTTGGGAAGAAGCCACTGCCAAGGGGGATTTTTCTGCTTACAATGAACTGCGCAACAAATATTCAGGGAAGGCCGGATCATATATCGAATGGATGGAGGATATTTACAAAAAGCATCCCCAGGAAGCGCGCGGCATCATTTCCGACTCCGCCGTGAGTCTGGATTCGGCCCTCCGTGCCAATCAGCAGACTACCATTGAACTATATCGGAGCTTGGAAGAAAGGATTCAAAACGGCGCCAGCCAGCAGGAATTGGCGACAGAAACTGCCAATCTCCCCAAGTCCTGGCAGGAGGGACTGGAGCAGATGAGACAGCGTTATAATTTCACTAAACAGCATGCCCAGGTTACGGGGGAAATCGCTTTGAATCGCCTGCGCTCGGAATTCCAGGATGTGGTGACGCCTGATATGGACGCCGTCAAAGCCACCGAAAAATTGCAGAGCCGCTATCGCACGGATAGCGTGGGCAAGTCAGCTTCAGCCGTCACCGGAGAACGCGTTGTCGCTCAGGATATCGCCTTGAGTGATGGCAAATATAGCATGAGAGTCATCGACGATGGTTCCGTCCGCCTGTTCAACCAGTCCGGCGAAATGGTGATGACCCGCGCGGAATCCAAAGCGGTCAGCGCCGGATTAAGAATCACGCCGAATATGGAAGCCAAAGCCGTTGCCGATCTGTTGGCGGAGCGCTATGAGCCCGGGAAAGCGGTGCCCGGCTCCGAAGTCGGCGCTGGCGAATCTCGTCTGGTTCAGAGCGATCTCACTCTCGCCGACGGTAAACAATATTCACTGAAATTGGACAGCCAGGGACAGTTGGCCCTGTTCGACAGCAGCGGCACCCAGGTCGCCCCGACAAAAGGCCTTGCGGCTGCACCCGTCCAGGCGCCGCAATTGGCGGCCACCGCCACCACTCAACCCGCCCTGGCTCCTGCAGCTTCTCCCGCGGCAACTCCCTCTAGGGCCATGCGACCATTCGAGGCCAGGGAAGCAAAAATACAGGATACTATTGCCGGAGATCAGGGGTTAAATACCCTCAATCAGGGTGATGAGCTGGCCAGGCAGCTTGCCCGCAATAAAGCCGATGTCATGGTTTACGAAAACAGTGCCGAGTTTCCGGCAGTTAAAAATCGTGTTTCACAATTGGAAACTGAACTCAACGCTGCCAAGGGGACTTCTGCCGAAGCAGCGGCACAACAGGCGCTGGACACTTACAGGAGCAGTCCCGCCTACCTCCAATATCAAAATTATGCCGATATCAGAAATCTGGTTGATCGGGCCGAGCAGGCCATGACCACGCCAGATACCGCCAGGGCTCTTCTGGCTGATGCGCAGAAGACCAGAGTGGAAGATATCCTTAGACAGCGTCTGGAAGGCAGTAGATTAACTCCGGAAGAAGCCGCCAGAATGTTGGAACGGGAAAATCTGCCGGTCCCCGCAGGCAGCGCTCCCTATACCCCATCCAAGCCGGTTGAAGTTACTCTGGCCGGCGAGAAATTTACAATCCGGCTCAATGAAACCGGACAATTCGCCCTGCTGGACGAGCATGGAGGCCAGATTCTGCCTGACGGTGGCAGATCCCTCGAATATATCGCCTACGCACCCAAACTCGACACACCCAATCTGCTTGCCGGGCAGCCCGTCAACTCAACCGTTGCTTTTGGCACCGGCTCCACGACGGGCGATTGGCTGGAAGCCACCAGAATGCCTGATGGCAAATACAGACTCACCCGCGTACAAAATTCAGCCGTGGCCGAGGTGGTTGAAAATGTTGAGGATTTACAAATAGCTCCCAGACAGGGAGGCGGTTATAACCTGACTTGGGGTAACCGGGAATACGGTTGTTCCGAAACATTCACGCCCCCGGCCTACCGCTCAGCAAAAATCATTCTGCCCCCCGCTGAACTTCCCGCCGCCGCACCGGCCCTGGCTCCCTCCGCTGTTCCGGCAGTTGCACCTGCCGGCGTTACCGCAGCAGCCCCAGAGGCTGTCGTAACGGAAACAGTCGGTGAGGAAGCCGCTCCTGAAGCTGCCGGCGGCTACAGAGAGGACATGAGCAAAGCACTGGAAAGAAGGAGGGCCGCCAGAGACACCATCCATGAAAATCGCGCCGAAATCATTAAGCTTGAAGACCGTCTGGAAAATATGGACCAGAGAATTGAAGCCATGAAAGCCCGCCACGCCCCCGAAATGCAGATCCAGGCGCTGCAGGATAAATATGAAGCCCTGGCCCAGCAGCTGGAAACCAGAAGCAGCGCCGTCGAATCGGCCGCCAGCGAAATCTGGGCCACCCGCAAGGATTACTGGAAAGCGCGCCTCATGGAAAAAGGTGAGGCTATTTCCAATTTTGTGGGGGTGCAGCGCCGCATCGACTGGCTGAAAACCAAAACCCAGGCCATCGGCCGGGCGGTGGAAGTCGGCTGGAAGGCTGCCAAACTCCCCTATCAATATCTGCGTGAAGCTCTGCAAAGACAAATCGAATATACCGCCTCCACCGGCTTCCGCTATTACGCTTTTGGACAGGTGGGCCATCAGATTGCCGAAAGGATGGAACAATTGCATGAAGCTGCCGGAGCCAGAATTCCGCAACTTTCCGCCATGCTGGGTGATCTGGCCATGGATCAATACAGGATCCTCAGCCAGGTGGCTGAAGGCGGTAAAAGAAGTCTCAATCTGCCCGGTCCTGAACAGTTTGCCAGCCTCTCTCCCAAAGAAAAGATGAGAAACATCAGGGAGGCTTATACCCGACTGGAAGGCCGGGAAACTATCGGTGATCAGGTGGGCTACAATGATGTGGAAAGACGTTTCGTTCAGGATGAACGCGATAATGTCACCCAGGCTTTGGCTGACCTGCGCGAGCAGGGCAACCTGACACCGGAAGCGGTATTTGCCGCGTTGAACGGCGCTATTGCTCCACACAATGAAATCAGTAAAGGCTATGAAATCAATGTGGAAGGAATCACAGTCACCGTCAATAAAGACGGTTCGCGCACTATCAAGGGACATGAACGCTGGGCCAGGGAGACACCTATTAAAACGCAGGTCAATGAAGCTTTTACAGCCAGCAATGATTATTACACCAAGGCCGGCCCTGATGTTCTGCAACCTGAAAAAGAAGACCAGCCTCCAAAAACTTTGGATCAGTTCCGCGATGACCTGAAAGCGCGGCTGGCCGAAGCTGTCGCCAATCGTCTGCAGGGTCAAAATCCCGGCGGCGGCATGAGAATCGATTCCACGGAAACCAATGTCCAGGGCCAGCCGCGCTATACCGCTATTATTTCTCCTGACGGGAAAATTGCCATCAACGTCGATGAGACCTGGATGCGGGAAACCTACGACGCAATTTCCGCCCGGACCCCGGCTTCAGCTAATAAGTCCGAAGCTGTGGCCCAAAACGCCCATCCTGCCGTCCGCAGAAGGACGCAGCCGGTTTCGGCTGAACGGACCAGTCCATCAGAACAGCCCACCGCCCCGGCTCCACAGCCCGCCGAGACTGCCAACAATCAATCCTATGACCCCTACGACGTATGAATGAAATGAAATTTTCTCTGGACAACCTTCGCCGTCTGATGGCCGCTTCGCCGGCCTGGAAAAACCTGTCCCCAGAGCAGCAGGAAAATATTGAGGGATACATCAAAAACAATGACAAAGCGATGATGCTTTACGTTTACCAGCAATTGCAGGAAGAGGCTGACGCCCATCAGCTCGCCCGCGACAATCTGGCTCACAAGGTTCTGACCATCAAACCCACTGACAGTCGTGCTATCCAGGCCGCCGTCTATGAGATCCGGCAGCTGAGTAAAAAACCCGCCAGAAAAGAGCCCCCCTCGGTACCGCCCGCGCTTTAACACCAAGCGCTCCCTATGCTATAATTAAAAGAATAAAACACAAAAACATGCCATTCCACAAATATTCACCCAGATTCACCCTCTCCCCTGCCCGTCTCACCTTTGACGTGCTGCCGCAGGAATCGATCGACAAGGTTATGGACTCCAAATTCCGTGAAGCGGTCGATCAAAAGTTTGACGGAAAGGTCAAAGATCTTTCGACAAAAATCGAGGAGATGGAAAAAGCGGGCAAAAATGAACAGGAGATCCGCGACGAATTGAAAAAGAAAAAGAAAGAGATGATTGTGGATGCCTTCAACCAGATTCTCAAGGACCAGGAGGTCAAAGCCACACATAATGGACAGGAGATTCAGGCTACCTATGATGATTTGCTGGCCAGTCAGGATGCCGGGCTTGGAGCCAAACGCCAGGATATTTTTGATGAGCTGGACAATCGTGCCGATTCAGATATCGACAAAGCCGTCGATGATTACCTTAAAAATACGGGTGCGGCCACCGGCAAAGCCCAGGGTGCCCTGGGAGCCATACAAAAACCTACCGAAAAAGTGGACCTGGACAGCACTAACGCCGAAACCGCCCGCCTTATGGAAATGCAGACCAAACGTAAAGAGGCCAAGCAAAAAGCCCGCGAAGGCCGTGCTGAATTGTCCAGCGAGGTCGGTCAGAATTACCGCACCCGCATTGAGGAGATAGAGAAACTTACCAAGCCCGGTGAAGGCACCATTGATGATTATGAAGGCGAAGACTGGACCTCCCCCACCCGTCTGATGTTCAATGGTTACCTCTATGCCAATGATGTTTTTTATGGCGGCAAAGCCAGCGGTGAGGCAGCCTTTCAGGAAGCCGTACAGGAAGCGAAGCCCCTTTATAATAAGGAAAGCTGGTGGAAAAGATGGATCGATAGCAAACTGGATCAGGTAGACCTTGATGAGGGCCTTCATTTAAAAACTTATTTCGACGAAGCCAAGACTTATGTCCACCCGACGGAAAAAGATCCCCGCGGTCGTGTCATCGGCATGATGGCGGGCATGCTCAAGCTAACCGACAAGGTGGCTATCAATAGCAAGGACGTTAAATATAACGAGCAATACAAGGCTTACTTACGCCAGAATTTCAAGGACATGACCAAGGACAAGTCTTTGAAAACGGAAGAACAGCAGATACAATTTCTCTATACTCTGCAATCCTATCCCGAATTTATCGGCGCTGATGTGGATTGGAAAGGAAAAATGAAACAAGTCGAGGATATGACGAGTCCCAACCGTTCTGGGGAAAATGTCATGAAAGATTACCGGGAAGATCAGGAAGGTGATGAGGACAATGAAAAAAACAAAGCCCGCCGCACTCTCAATGGTTATCTCTTTGCCTCATCGGTCTTCTTTAATGGGGATCAAAAGGCTGTGGACGGCGAATACGACAAAGCCTATCAAATTTTCCACAGCCACGGTCTTTTCAAAGGTATCTTTTATTATGATGACCTGGTTAAGGATAATAAAAATGGTGAATATAACTCCGACAGTGGCATGGGACTGGGCCCTTATATCGAGGAGGCCAAAGCCCACTCTAAAAATGACGAGGTGATTGGTTTCATCGCCGGTATCAAAAAACACACTATTGACACTTATGGTACCAGCGATCCGGAAGCCAATAAGTGGTATAACGATTATCTCGACAGCGTCATCAATACGCTGACGCCTGACCAAAGCCGCGATGCCCAGATGATGACCCTCAGCATGATCAAGCCTTATGAAAAGGCCAAGGAGGAGCAGCGAGACGCCTATTATGACAATATGATGCGGGCACTGGTCGACGCCACCGGACAGCACAATCAGCTGGATTTTGGCGAACCCATGCTAAAAGTGCTGGCCATACCCGTGGAAACGATGCCCTACGAATTCTGGAAATTGCAGGGGGCCACTTGCAAGATGACCATAGATAAATTCATCACCGACCGCTCCAAGAAAGCCCGCACTGACCTGGCTGATAAATTCAGGACCCTGAAGACCCTCAATAAAGGCCTGAAAGAGCCCATCTACAACACTCAGGAATTGGAGCCCCTGGAAAAATCCATCAGGGATAATATCGACAGTTTTTTCAAGACTGAAAATGTAGCCAAAGAGCCGGACCTGATTACGGCGGTCAACAAAAATTATTTAAAAGATCTGTCCGACGCCGAAAAGACCTATTACACCATTGTGGAAGAGCTTGATGCCAAGTTGCAGGAGGTGGATGACAGAAAAAAGAATGAGACACCCGAGCCTGTTCCCGGCTCAACTCCGGGCCCGACTCCCGGTCCCACGCCTGGCCCTGCCGAACCCGCTGAAAAACAGGAAGGCAATGAAGAGGATGAAGTCAAAGACGGCTGGGAAAAGGCCGAACGCGTGCCCGCTCCTCCGGAATTCGGCAATTATGCCGGCCCGGTCATCGCCGACAGCGGTCTCGACACGGAAAAACCGGAGGCCCGCGACAACAATGGTAATGTTGTCGGCGAATTGGCCAATGGCACCGAACTGGTCAGGACCCGCAAGGACAGTGTTCAGCAGGCCAGGGAGGTCACCGTCGGCGACAGCACCTGGACCTACCTCAGGGTTCATCTGGACAATAAAGCCGTCTGGTTGCCTGCCGACCAGCTATTTAAGAAAGAGGATTACGAGCCCCGAACGGCTCCCGCCACGTCCGAAACCCCAGCTACTCCGGAAACACCGGCCACACCGGAGCTCCCCAAGACCCCGGAAACGCCAAAATTCGCTGTCAGTTACCTTGATCAGGTTTTCGACCGCGTCAAACGTGACGTGGAAGCCACACCCGGCGGGGCCGCTTTTGACCTGGCCTATGACGGTTTGGATGCCGGCTGCCGCGTCGAAAAACTCGGTGACGGCTATCATCTGAAAACTCTTCATCCAGAGGCCGGCCCTTCTGACGTGGTTTTCGGCAATGTGGACCAGATCCGCGATTACGTCGAAAGCGGACAGCTCTTCCAATACTTGGCCGTGCAGACGCTGCAGCAGCCCAGGAATTGGGAAAGAACCAATGAGCCGGGCTGGAAAGCCAATATCAAGGAATTGAAACGAAACGGTCCTTATTCCTTTAACGCTGAATTGGACTGGCATGGCGGAGGGGCATTCGAGACGGGAAACGCTAAAATAGATTTTGACGTCAATCCCGATGGCCGCATCCATTATCTGATCCGTGCACCGCAGGTCGGTCCCCAGGGCGAGGATACACGGGAGGGCTACGCTTCGGACATGACCCAGCTTATTGAAACGCTTAACCACAGCCGCCGCTGGTCCGAAAATTACAGTGATAACAAGGACAAGCCGCATGAACTGCAGCGTGAAAGTGTGATTTCACAGTTAATGAACGGCGCCACTTTTGACAATCTCTACCCGCAAATCGGCGAGAAATATTACTATAATAGTTTTTACGAAACGGGTTATGCTTACATGTATTTGAATTGGGACAGAGCAGGTGACCCCAAAACCCGCAACCGGTCACTGACCAATCCCGTTCTGGAGGTCAAATTAAACGCCGACAACACCATCAACTGGAAGTTGGCTAATCGCAGCGGCTCCAACGGCAGCTGGGTGGGTATTAATGGACAGGCCCAGGATATTGCCGATCTGGGCAGACGCGTCGATCAGGTCAAAAATAATCAAAAAACCGCCTTCGCCACGCCAGCCGAAAACCTCCCCAATCTGGGCGGACTCGGTTACACACTTTATTATTAGCCTCTGCCCAGTTTTTTTCGCAGTCTGATCAGCCAGTAGAATAAGGGCCGGTAGATTAGCTCCTGCGCGGGATAGAAATCCACTTTTTTACCGCCGAATTTCAATTTGAACTCGGTCACGCCCGCCCAGGCATGCCTGCTGTCATATTTAAATTCTCCATCTTCATCCTTGAGTGGCGCTGTTCCCAGAAAATCATACCATTTCTGGCCGTTCTTTTGGGCCGTTTTTATAGCTTCCCACTGCAGTAAATAGGGGGCCATCACATTTCTGTACTGACTGGCCGACGCTCCAAAATAATAAATGGCCAGATTGCGGTAAAAAGTTACCAGAATCCCGGCGATAATTTTATCTTCCCATTGGGCCAGATATAATCGGGCCTGCTTCTGGCCGAGTTTTTGCAGCATTTCCAGATAATATATTTCTGGATGTCCCGCAAAGCCGTCCCTGCTGGTGGTTTCCAGAAGCAGCTGATGAAAGGATCGGACAGCGTCCTTCAAGGGCAGGGAATTTCCTGCCTCCAAAACTTTCACCCCTTTCTTTTCAGCCAGCTTGATATTGTAACGTCCCTTGGGTTTCATCTGGTCCAGTATCTCTTTTTCATTTTTATCAATCTCCAGAACCAGGGTATGTTCAGGTTGATAATGGGCATGGGCCGGCCGGAAACCGAAATTATGCCAGGCAAAATTTTCCGCCGGTGCAAAATCAGTAGGACCATGTTTCAGCAGCCCCGGCTCTACACGTAAATAAACAGCCTTTTCCCTCTTGCCTAAGTTGCGTAATTCTTGTAAAAGCACATTCATCTGGTCTTTGACCATGGAATCGGCATAATTCAGCAAAGGGCCCTTGGGAATATAGAGCCAGCAGCGACCCAAAGGCAGCCTTCTGCGTAAAATCAGGGCTCCACCACATATTTTCCCCTCCCAAAATAGCGCCAATATCCAAAAACCCCACTCCGTCCCCTTGCTGGCCTGAAATTGTCCCCATGAGCTGAGCTGATGGACACTCCCGAGGCTGTGTAAAGCCACAAAATCATCCCAGTTTTTCCATTCATCCGGTTTTAAAAGCCGGGCTTGATAGTCCAAATCAACTTGAAATTAAAAGGCACCATGCAGTATAAATAATGTGGATAGCAGCTTGGTAGTTGATTTTTAGCCAAATTATTGCTATCATATAAGGAAATAAGACAATTTAAATAAAAATTAATATGAAAAGTCTAATTCAAAAAGCACGGCTGGGCGTCACCACTCTGGTCGGATCCGCCCTCTATGGAATCGGTACGGTAATGGCCCAATCCTCCTCAGGAGGCAATGGGTTTCTCTCCAGCACGGATAATCCGGGAGCAGTTGCCGGAGCCACCGGAGGTGAATCCAGTGTCAGAGCCTTGATTCTGACTATAGTAAACTTCTTCCTGGGCTTTCTGGGTCTTATCGCCGTCTTGATGATCATCTACGGAGGCGTTCTGATTGTCACTTCAGCCGGTGAACCGGACAAGGCCAAGAAAGGCAAAGCAATCCTGCTTTACGCTGCTATTGGCATCGTCATCATTCTGCTCTCCTTTGCTTTCGTCTCCACCATTCTGGGGGCTGGTTCAGGACAGGCGGCTTAATAGCTGAAATATAAACTCAAAGCATCCGGCCGGTTAATAACCGGCCGGATGCTTTTTTCGATAGAAAATGAGTAGGAATCTGTGGTTTAAATTAAGGCGATTATACAATTGACAAATAACGTGAAAGTATTAATATATTCTCTTCTCTTCATCAATATGATGGAATCAAAAGAAATATATACTTCAGCCATTCTGGAAACCCCCCTGGGGGTATTGATGGTGCAGGATCGGGCAGATCCGTACCGTGACGAGATCATTAAGCGGATCAGAGCCAGAATAGAGCATGAAACCAATGAAGAAAAAATTAAGAGAATATCTTATTTGCTGCAGACAATCCGGACCGGTCGTTTCCGCATACCAGGAGGACTGGTTAATGGTGACGACAGAGAGAAAGCGGGTATCAGGGAAACCGCAACTGCGGAATCACTTTCCCACACCAGTCCGGAATTTATTGAATTAATCAGAGAAAGCGTAATTCGAAATATTCAAAAAGAGCTTAATCTGACTTTCGACAGATCTAACATTATTCCGATCATGGAATTCCAGGGAATATCCAGAGATCACGTGGTTTGCTTCGCCAAAGGGGAAGGGCGGATTGAGTTGGACAAGCAAAACATTGCCGGAATCGGTTTTCTGGAAAGCCCGCCTACTTTGCCGGTTAGCCGAACTTTTCTCAGTGAACAGACCTTAAGAATATTTCGGCATTATATTCGGTCACCCCAACGGCAGTCATTGATGCCGCGGCTCCAAAGTAAAATTGCAGTGGACGCGGAATTACTTGATGAATGGTATATGACTATGTACAGGGCTTATCTGTCATTATCCCCACTCAGAAAAAAAACCGTCAAAAAACCTGTTTACCCTGTTTTCCCGCCCAATTCAAAGACTTCTCGCAAATAAATAACTTATATTAAAAATATTGACAAACGGCAGCCTTCTGGTGCAAGATACACTCTTAAATTTATTCCCAGATGAAGAAAAAGATAAGAGTTGCCGCCATAATCGAGACTCCGCAAGGAGTGCTTTTGGTACAAGACGCCAAAGATAAATATCGTGATAACACCTTAAGGGAACTGGGGCTCCTGGCGGCCAAGGCCGGGGCAGAGAATAACTATTCCCTCTTGAGAAGACTTGAATATGCCATGGAAATAGTCAGGGACGGCAGATATTCCTTACCGGGAGGTAAAATTGAGCCGCAGGATTATCTCAATGTCGATGCTGGGGAAATTCTCGAGCTGGAGAGACCCCTTTCCGGCAGGGAGGAAATTGAAATGTATCTGAGGGTTATCAAGGAGGCGGTGAGCCGCGAAGTTGATGAGGAGCTTGGCCTGGGTATTGATAATGAAACCCTTCAACCCATACTCGAGATTCAAGGCCGGGAAAGGGATCACATCATTTGCATCGCTCATGCGGAAGGCCGAATAGTACTGAACCAGGAAGAGCTCAGCGGTATCGGCTTCCTGGATAAGCCTTCAGCCTTGCCATTGAATAAAAGGTTTTTCCAGTCTCATGTGGTGAAGCTCTTTGAACTATACATCAAAGCCCCGATGCGGGCGCGCTTTTTTGCTCAAAATTATCTTTCCCGTATCAATGTGCCTGAGAGCATCGTAGAGGAATGGTACATGGACATGTTAAGAGGCTATCAGGGCCGCAGCAGAAAAGTTAAAAAGAGGTTAGCCAAACCCGTTCCCCTTTCCTCCTCACCCAATTTCATGATTTTTGACGCCGATGGGAAAATGGTTGATCCCCTGCGTCTAGGCAGTTTTACTAATACCCAAAAGGCCCTTATTGTCCCGTCATTGAAGAAAAAAGAGAAGAAAAATCGGCTTTCCGGCAAGAAAAAAGAAAAAACCGCCATGAGTTCGTCCGTAAAGCGGCACTCTGAAAAACCGAAAAACCCCGGTATCTCAATGAATGAGCATGGCCTGAATTCTTTGGAGGCGGATTTGCCCAGCCTGGCTTATGCCATCGCTGCATCTATCTCATCAACCATGAAGAAAGAGTCAGTTCCCCCCGTTTGCAACAATGATGAGCCGTTTGTGGCGGCTGAAAGCGAATTTGATCCCGAAAAAGAATGCTCGGCTGAATTTACAGGTGAACCGGAAGAAGATCAAAAATAATGTAAGTATTTTGGTCGGGGAGCCGGGACTCGAACCCGGGACCTCATGGTCCCAAACCATGCGCGCTAGCCAACTGCGCTACACCCCGACACCAGCTGCGGCCTTTTTTGCAGTATAGCTGCCGAAGCGCCTGAATTCTAGGATATGCAGCCGCGCAAGTCAAACGCATTTCCGGCACATTGTTGCTGTCTGCGTCGCCTCGGCAGAATACCGCCATGCCCAGCCGTGCTTAATAGTTGGATTGCAGAAATATGATTCTTCTGCCACAATCGCTCCAGACCATTGGCCATCAATTAATGTATATTTCTGCAAAACAGGTTGTAGGCAGCAAGGTTTTTGACAGCGAGGGACAACCCGTCGGTCGTTTGGCCAGAGTGATTATCGATCCCGACAACGGCCGGATTTTGGCCTTCGAACTGTTTCGAAAAGGTGAAAAATACCTGTCGCCCCGCGATGTTATTTCCTGGAAAAAAAATTATCTGATTCTTGGACAGCAATATGAAATCCATCACGCTGCAGATTTGATCCGCCTGGACAAATTATTGCACTCCCGCTATGTCGATTTGCTTGGCCGGCAAGTCCGTACCGCCAGTGGCACCGCACTGGGTCAAGTCACCGATTATAGTCTGCACTGTGAACACTTTATGCTGGCCAGCATCACGGCACAAAAAAGCTATTTCGGTCTTTGGTTCAGCGACGCCCGTCTTATCCATCAGTCCAGTATCATTGAAATCAAGCCGCGCCAGATTATTGTCCGTGATGCCCTTCTTCAGCATCCCGCCCGCCAAAATGCTCAAGATGAATTTGATTTACAAAATTCGCCCACTTTCGACCAGGCATTATCTGTGCCTGAAGACCGAACATCTTTCTGAAATCCGGCGCATTTTCGTGATCGTAGCCGAAAACATGCAACAAAGCATGCACGAATAGAAACTCCAATTCCTCCTTCCAGGCAACCCCATGCTGCGAGGCTTGTTTTTTGGCCCTGTCCGGGGCGATAAATATTTGGCCGATCAGATCATCATTCGGGAAGCGCGGCCCCTCGATAAATGAAAAAGAAAGGACATCGGTGATTTTATCCTGTCCCCTGTAAAGTTTATTTAACTTTTTTATCTTTAACGGCGTAATAAAAAAAAGCTCTATTCTCCCCTCTTTCAATTTTGGTTTCAGCATGGCCAACGTTGTTTTCAGCCAGAAAGACAAAGCAAGACGACTCGGCAAACGGCTTCTGGTCTGGTTTTCGACCATCAGTTTGATCATTTGCCTGTTTTAAATTGATAAAATATCTCCTGTCCGGGCTTATAGGGCTGGGTTTTCTGATGTGTCAGCCTTATTATTGGCTTGTCCATAGTTGTCCGCTGGTGACATGGTTTGTCCACTGGCGACAATTTTATTGGCATTTTCCATTATGTCCATAAATTCCTGCTCGTTAATATTGGAATCAGCTTGCTCACGGGTCACTTCCTTTAACACGCCTTTTTGCAATGCGGCCGCCAGATAACGGCCATACCACCATTTATCACCATCGAAACTGAAGGATAACCAGGTATTTTGATCATTGGTCAGCTCAAATTTTTCTTTCCAGTTCATTAAACCGGCAGCATTCATTACAATTTTCAGAGCCTCCACCCTGGTAATCGGCTGTTCCGGTCGGAAAGGGCTGTTTTCAGCCGTGTAATAGCCACTGACCAAGTCCAGCTCGGAGGCCAGATTAATTGCCGCATAGTACCTGTATGCCGGATAAACATCAGGATAGAGTATTAGCGGTTTATAGCGGATATTATCAAAATTGCTTCTGGCGGCAAAAGTGAAGAGACATGTTTTTGTATCTTTTCCGCAATCATCAAGAAAGGAGCGGTTTTTCTGTTCCAGGCTATAGAACCTGACCAATAAATCCGTGGCTTCGCCGCGTGTTAAATAGGGGATTGAATCAGTCGCGGCCAGAACGGCTGTCGAGCTGAATAACGCAGCCAAAACCGCTGTAAACAGACAAATTTTAAAGAAAATGGAGTTCTGCATTTGTTTTTATTTTGCCTGCAAATTATAGACAAGTGCTGCTTTTTTCACAAGCTTTACAATATATGAGGCAGTGGAGTCATTACTGTACGAACATCAGCAAAAAAATGAAGACATTTTTATCCGTTGTCCTTGTTTGTCCATTGTTGTCCATTTGGGATGTCGAGGGCACTGACGACAGCTGTCTTTTGCTGTCTATGTCCTTGAAGTGTTTTATTAGAGAAGTTACTGGCTTCATCAGTTTCCACTGTCTACTTATGACTATATGGGATGTCTACGCGTGTCCAATCCAGTCTACAGAGTTTTTGTTAAATGTACGGAGAAAGGGCTTGTGTTCAACGAGGATGTGTCTATGGACGTCTATGGAAGATGGTAGTCATTTGTCTATAGAAGTCTATGGACAAATTCATCATTAGTTAATATAATTCATTACGAAAAATTTATATTCATATTTCCATGCAGGTAATAGACCGAAAACAGGCCGCAGAAATGCTCGACGTTTCGATCAGGACAATTGATCGCTACGTACGGCGGGGGACTCTGGGCAAAGAAGAAATTAACGGCCGTGTTTTTATCAAAACTACCGATTTGAAGCCTCTTCTGGCCAGAAAAAAACTGCAGGAAAAGTACCTCTTTGAAATCGAAAGTCTGAATCCGGAATCGGACAAGCCGATTCATGGCAGTCAAAATCAGGCCGATAATTCGGAACCGATTGCGACCAGTTATACCTCCTCCGAAAACGGACATTATTACGAAACGGCAGAGGAGGATAGTGGCGTGTATAAAAAGCTTTATGAGGAATTGCAGGAAGAGCTGAAAATCAAGCAGGAGAGATTGGAGGGCGCCAATTACCGCGTCGGGCAGCTGGAAGGACTGCTCAAGGAAACCGTTCCGCTGCTGGAATACCGCAAGGTTCTGGCCCAGGAACAGCAAAAACAGGAGGAGCTTGAGGATTTGTTAAAAACATTTGAAAAGGATAATGAGCTTCTCAACCAGACAATTGAATCAAAAGGCACGGAGCTGAAACAGGTTAGTGAAAAATTAAAAACAGAACGCTTCAATAAGAAAGTATTTATCATTATTCTGGTGGTACTCTTTTTATTGCAGCCACTCTGGCTCATTTTTCCTGGCTAATCGCAGGAATGTCCAATTCGGCTTTCTCCGCAACGGTAACGGTATAATCAGGCTTATATCCCTGTATCCTGGAAATAATGCCGCCGCTCTGCTTTAATGCCCCGGCCAGCGTTTTTTGATCGCCGATGGCCTCGAATGTAAAGGGGGAACTCAGAATATCCCCACCCAGTAAAATTTGTCCATTGGGCATTGTGTCAAAGCCCAGATTGTCCGGCCCCAGTCTGATGCCGTTTATACTGACCACTTCAGCCCCGGCGGTAAACAGCTCATTGGCCATATCCGTGAACCATAGCGATTCAAGATCTCCACTGATTTTCACCTCTATTCCGGGCCCTTTGGCTTCCTTTTGCCCCACCAGTAAAAGGTCTTTATCGATCTCCTTTTTGATATTTTCCAGAGCCTGCTCACGGCTGCTGCTGTCCGTCAGCTCCTTCTGCAATTCCAAAACCTGATCGGCAAGATCCTGATTTCCCTTTTTTACTATCTGTATTTCCTTGAAAACGCTGACGCGGCTTTCCCTGTTATAATAAACATTGGCTTCGCTAACCGACTTGGACTGGAATGAGAACAGGGCACCCATCAGAACGCCTGTTCCCAGCATAAATACGCTTCTGTAGAGATTGTCGGTCATATAGTTGCGTATTTTAAGAGGTAATCTCCATCATAAACCGGTAGTACAACCTGGTTCAGTTTCTCGATTTCAAATCCTAAATCCCGGTTTTTAATTCGTTTATAAAGGTCGGGGTAGGACTGCTGGTCACCCAGCCGGCTGGCAATCATTTCCGTGTCGCCAATAACATTAATCTCATAGGGGGCGACCACCTTCACTTTATTGACCAGAACTTCGCTTCCCAGTGCATTGATGGTGGTATTGGGAATGACGCGCTGGCCATTGATGCTGATGCCCGAAACCCTGGCTGTGCGCAGTAAATTGACCAGGTCTCGTAAATCAGCCGCATGAATAATATTGGTTTCGCTTTCCGTCTTACCACTCGGATTTTCCGTGAATAGTATTCTGACACCGCTGCCCCTCATGGTGGTAAGTCCCAATTGTTCTTTCAACGCATCCAGTTGGTCTAGTTTGGCCTGATCGGCAGCCAGTTTTAGTCTGGCCTGATTGTCTTCTATCTTCTTGCGCAGGTCGGCAATGGTATTTTTCAAATTGACGCGGTCCTCGTCAAAACTGGCCAGCAGGTCTTTTTGGGCATTCAACTCATCGACGATATAGGAATTGGCAGTTACTGAACTCTGGAATTGGGCCGCCACCAGGAAGCCGATCAGAATGCCAGCCAAAACAAAGCTGATGATTAGGGCGTTAATTGATTTGAAAGCTTTCCAGTTCATGGGCAAATATTATGCCAACTTTAGCAAATTGCCAAATTTCTCACCGACTCTTTGAAAAGTCTGCCGCGTTCCTCAAAGTTCTTGAAGAGGTTGTAGCTGGGTGAAGCGCAGGAAAGCAGACAAATGTCACCCTTCGCCGTTACCTCATAGGCTATTTTCACGCAGGCAGGCATGCTTTGGCAATGTATCAGCACCGGCAGAAAAGAACTTTTTCCACTTATTAAACTGTTCAGGGCTTGCTCTATCCTTATGCCGGTCTGAGGCAGTAGTATCAAATTATCTATTTTATTTTCTAAAATTTTTTTAGCCAAAAGGTGAAAATCATAGCCACGGTCCAGGCCGCCGGCTATCAGCGTGCCAATATGTTTTTTCCTTTCCAGGGCCTCAATGGCTGCCATGGTCGATTCCGGAGTAGTGGAAATAGCGTCATTGTAAAATAATATTTCTTTATATTCGCCAACCTGTTCCAGGCGATGTTCCAATGGTATAAATTCATACAATGCTGCAGCAAGAACATCATGATTAATTCCCATTTCCCTGGCCACCTTGGCCACCGCCAGTATATTTTCCAGATTATGGCGGCCTTTCAACTTGATCTGATCCTCCCTGATGACAGTTTTACCTCGGTCTCTGGCCACCAGAAAGCCATTCTCACTGACAATTTTGCTGCTGACATTATCATTGAAAGGAATCACCTTAACTTCACCGCGGAAGGCCGCAGCATAAGACGTAAAATAACTTTTCAGCCTTTCCTGGGCTGCATTATAGATTACTTTAAAACCTGGTTTGGGAATTGCCGCCAGCCTCATTTTTGCCTCAAAATAGCTGTCCAGGTCCTGGTGATAATCCAGATGCTCCGGGAAAAAACTGACAAAAACAGCCAGGTCGGCCCCCCCTTGAAAATCCTCCAGCTGATAGCTGGACATTTCAAAGACATAAATGGTTTCAGGGCTGTCCTTGGTTAAAAAATCCAGAGCCGGTTTGCCAATATTGCCGATCAGCTGTACATCCTGGCCGGCCTTTTTCAGAACAGCGTGAATCAGGCTGGCCGTGGTGCTTTTACCCTTGGAACCGGTCACAGCTATAACCCTTCCCTTTCTGGCCTGAAAAAAAAGATTGGTGGCCGAGGTGAAAATCACTCCAGTCTTTTTCGCCTCGTTTATCTGTTTCTGTCGTGGATTAATGCCTGGGGATTTGATGACCACATCAAATTGCTTTAATTTATCCAGATATTTTTTGCCAAAAAACTGCCGCTCCCTGCCGAGCGGTTTTAATAATTTCTTTTCATCGGCATTCAGACCGGCGCGCTCCTTCTGATCGGCCACCGCCACTTCCAGGGCCGGCCATCTATGCTTCAGAAAGCGCAAAGTGGCTTGCCCTTCACGTCCGAACCCGAGTATCAATATTTTTTTATTGTGCCAGTCTTCAATCATAATTGTGTAAAATCTCCCGGAATTTCAGCGGGATAAAATTCTTATCCGACATCGACAGCAGTTTATCTTTTTCATTCTGCCAGTCTGTGCGGCCCAGGTGAGGCAGAATTTTATCCGTAAAATATCTAACCAATAAATCATTCTGATAATCTGCCTTTTGACTAATCAGCAACAAAGCCAGCTGACTTTCTTCGACGGTCCCGACACATTCGAAAGGCTTAAAATTGCGCTGTCCCAAAAGCTCTTCCAACAGTGGCAGCAAATCATGTCGTTCCAGCAGATTCTCGCCAAAGATGGTCAGCAGTTTTTTCTTTTCCAGAAAAGGGGCCAGGATGATAAAAACAAAAAGGCATTTGGGACAATTGCAGCACCACAACGTCCGTGCTCTTTCCCGAATGATCCGGAAATTGGAGTTGCAGCTGGTAAAGATGTTGGCATAGCGGTCAAAGTTTTGCAGTTGGCAAAAAATACTGGCGATTTTCAGTTCATGATAGCCGCGCAGCAGGCTGAAATATTCAATGCCGCTATGCACATAGCTGGCTATATAGCGGCGGAAATTCCCTTCAAATTCTTCGCTCTTGGAGTATTGATGGTTGACATCCAGGCCGTGAAAAAGGAGTTGCCCGAAATTGGCCGATTTTTCCAGTGACATCACCAGGTATTTCTTGCCGTAAACTATCCCGCACAAAACCAGCAGGAAGGAAATATAGGCGGTAATCGGCACATGGCCGTTATAGGCACCTTGATCATTGAGACGGAACAGCTCCGCGTCAAGCTGGCGGTCTATCACCAGTCGCGGCTTGCCGATGGCATGGGCGGTATTGGCGATGGGATCGGCATCACGCAGTGAAATCAGGGTGAAATCAATGCCGGCCTGCTTCAGTATTTCAGCGGAAACAATGGAGTCCTTGCCGCCGCCCAGAGGCAGCAGACAATCTTCCTCCAGCGGAGAGTCGCCGGGCGGCGGCTCGCTTTCCTTTTTCAACGCCGGGAAATTGATCAGCCCGCGAAAATCTATTTTATTCCTATAAAAGAATTCGCCCAGCCCCTTTTCATAGACTTCCCGCCAGAAACGGGCCTGGTTTTCATCCAGGTCAACACCGGCCATTTCCCGCGGCAAATAAGTCTTATAATAACTGATGCCCCCCGCCAGATGCAGGGCTTCAATGGCTTTTTCCAGAGCCTTTAGACTATGTTTCGGGATGATCTTCCATTGTACGGGCAGCTGCAAGGTTTCACGGAAACTGATTTGTTTGTCCAGACTGTAGTTTAATTCAATCAAGAGGCAATGTCGCTCCGTATCCAGGCGATAATCCCACTTTTCAAACCAGAATATTTTATACTTTTCCTTAGGAGTCATAGAATGCTATTCATTTGCCAACTTGGCGCGATTCATATTAGCATAACGGGGACAAAAATCTATCCATGTCGGCAGAAACAAACATCAGCGGAGAAAAAAAATTTTTCAGTTCCGGAGCCTGGATCTGTTTGCTTTTAACCTGCCCGCTGATTCTGGTCACTTTTTTTCTGGATAACGCCCTGCTGCGCCACGGAGTTGGTCTGCGTTTTTCCTGGCTGGACGGACTGATGCTTTACCTGACGGATTTTGGTATGTTCTTCTTTGCTGTTATTGTTGCCCTGAGCCTGCTCATCCAAAAGAAATTTCGCTGGCTGGGGTTACTGACCTTGAGTCTGGTACTAAGTTTTGAAACGAGCTACCTTTTAAAGCTGATCTTTCAGGTGCCGCGTCCCTATTTCAACCTGGAAATTGCCATTATACCGCTTACCCAGGCCTCGGGTTATTCATTTCCCAGCCTGCATGCAGCTTTTTGTATTGGCATCATTCCCTTTTTGGAGAAAATCTATCGGCAAAGATACAAACAACTTTTGGGGATAGTCATTGCCGTAATCATTGCCCTCAGCAGGGCCTATCTGGGCGTTCATTATATTTCTGACATACTGGCCGGCGGACTGATCGGCTATATTTTTTCCCTGTCTGCTATCTACATCGAGGAAAAATATCATTTTACGGAATGGTTTCTGGGCAATATCAAAAGCAAGCTGGAACTCCGCCGTCAGATTGCCCATCTGATTATCGGCGCAATGATCGTTTTTCTGATTGAACTGAAATTGCTTACGCCAAATCTGCTGCTGATCATTCTTATCCTGGGGGTGATCCTTTCCCTGATTTATCGCTACAAGTCCATACCCTTCATTCACGAAATGCTGCAGTCCCTGGAAAGGCCCCATGACATGGTCAATTTCCCGGGTAAAGGGGTCATTTTTATGGTGCTGGGTTCGTTTCTTTCCCTTTTGCTGTTTCCGATTGTCATTGCCAAAGCAGCCATTATCGTACTGGCGGTGGGGGACTCGGTTTCCCATATCGTGGGACGTTATTTTGGCAAAACCAGGGTCCCTTTCAGTAAAAATAAAATGCTGGAAGGAACGGTGGTTGCCATCGTTTTCTCCACCCTCTCGGCGCTGCTCTTTGTGGATATCGGCAAGGCTTTCCTGGCCTCATTTTTGACAGTAACCTTTGAATCCGTCTACCCGGAAAAACTGGGGCGTTATCTGGACGATAATTTGCTGGTGCCGCTGATCGCCGGCGCCATTATGATGCTGTTTTAAAAAAAACATTTTTGATTGAGCAAAAGGCTTCCCCGATCGAAAGCTTGGGCAGGGGCCCCATTTGATAGAGGGGAAGCCTTTTGCGATTATAGATTATATGAATTTGCAGCACGGGGCGGCATTGAGGTATATTTTACCCGCTGTTTTTAATCTTTTGAACATGACCGAAAATGCGGCTGCCCCCGACTCTTCGCCCCCTGTACTCAACGAATTTGAGGAAAGATGCCGGAAACTGGCCGAATTGAAGGAACAGGGGATCAGGACTTATGTGGGACGCTACAAAAGGAGTCACACTGCCAAAGAAGCTCAGGAAGAGGCTAAAAAGACTGCACCGCGCCAGCTGGAGCAAATTCTGGCCGGTCCCAACACCAGGATCAAATTGGCCGGCCGGCTGATGCTGATGCGTCCTCATGGCAAACTGACTTTTGCCCAGCTCAGGGACGTCTCCGGTCAAATACAAATTTGTTTCATGCAGGACTTCCTGGGCGCCGAGGCTTACAAAATGCTGCACAAAATTGATATCGGTGATTTCCTGGGCTTGGAGGGTGAACTGTTTGTCACCAGACACGGTGAAACCACTCTGCTGGTGAAAAAGTATACTTTGCTTAGCAAAACTTTACGTCCGTTGCCGGAAAAATTTCACGGTCTGGCCGACACGGAGACCAAGTACCGTTATCGTTATCTGGACCTCTTGGCCGATCCGGACGCCTGGCAGAGATTTCATTTCCGGACCAGATTGATCCAGGAGATGCGTCGTTTTCTGGATAAAAATCATTTTGACGAAGTGGAAACGCCGGTTTTGACCACGGTGGCCTCGGGGGCCACGGCCAAGCCTTTTACCACGCATCACCTGGCCCTGGATATTCCACTTTATCTGCGTATCGCACCGGAAACCTATCTCAAGCGTTGTATAGTCGGCGGTTATGAAAAAGTCTATGAATTTGCCAAATGCTTTCGCAATGAGGGCATGGATCCCAGCCATTTGCAGGAATTCACCATGCTGGAATATTACGTGGCTTATTGGGACTACAAGGACAATATGACTTTCACCGAAAAGATGGTCAAGCACGTGCTGAAAAAGCTTTTGGGTACCCTGGAAATTGAGGCTATTGACCGTGAGGGCAATCCCCAGAAAATTAATTTTGACGGTAAATGGCCGCGCTTAAAATTCACTGATTTGATCAGGGAGGATTGCGGCATCGACATCATGAAAAATTATGGTGATGCCCAGGCCCTGCTGGGCGAAATTCAGGCCAAGGGCATCCAGATCGAAAAAGCCGGACAAATGGGCTACGGCAATCTCTGCGACGCTCTCTACAAGAAAGTTAGCCGACCCAAACTGATTCAACCCTGTTTCGTGATCAAGCACCCCGTGGACACCAAGCCGCTGGCGCGTCGCAGTGATCAGGACCGGCGTATTGCCGATACTTTCCAGTTGCTGGTCAATACCTGGGAGGTGATCAACGCTTATTCGGAGCTGGTTGATCCGCTGGATCAGCGCGAGCGCCTGGAAAAACAGGCCGAGGCCAGGCAGGCCGGAGATGATGAGGCGATGCCCATGGATGAAGATTATATCTATGCCATGGAGCACGGTATGCCGCCCATCAGCGGCTGGGGTATGGGCATAGACCGCTTCATGGCCCTGCTGACCAGACAGGACAATTTGAAGGATACGATTTTGTTTCCGCTGATGAAACCGGCGCATCATACCAATTAACTCATCTATGAAAGAGCCTTCCAAAAAAAGAGTGTCACAAGCCTATCGCCGTTTTAAAAGTTTCTGCTATCGTCATCGCCAGGGGCTTTTGATCGGTTTCTTTGTCATATTTTTTTTCCTGACTTTTTTTATTTCCGTGATTGGCGGACTGCGGGTCTTTCTGCCTTATACCGGTGAACTGACCGGTTTTCCCTTCGGGCAGAAAACCTATCTGCTGGTTTTTCAGAACAATAACGAATTGCGGCCGGCGGGAGGCTTCATCTCTTCCTTCGGCACGCTGCAGTTGACCGCCGGCCTGCCCACCAGGATTCAGATTGAGGACGTCTATGGCACCATCGATGATCACGGACGTTTGACCGCCCCCTGGCCCATGGAAAAGCTGCTGGCCAATGAGTGGTACAAGGGCTACACCTTCCGCGACGGCAACTTCAGTCCCGATTTTCCCGCTTCGGCTCAGGAACTGATCCGTCTCTATCATCTCACCCGCCCGCAGGAACAGATCAACGGCGTGGTGTCGGTTAATTTCCATGTTCTGGAAGATCTGCTGGACGCACTTGGACCGGTGGAGGTGAATGGAAAATGGTTATCCAAGGACAATCTTTTCGAAGAATTGACCAATGAGGTTAACGATGTGGACAGGCATAATCTGGAGTCACTGGCCAGCCGTAAATCCGTTCTGAAATCACTGGCTGATGCCATCATCAAAAAAATAATTTTGAATCCTTTCAAACTGCGCAAGATCTCCGACGTGCTCACCCGCAGCCTCAGTCTGAAAGACATTCAGCTTTATTTTACCAACCAAAATCTTCAGCAACTGGCTGAAAGAAACGCCTGGGCCGGTCTCTGGCCCGGCCAGGTCAGCGGTGATTTCCTGGCCGTCGACGAAGCCAATCTGGGCGGCATGAAATCAGATCGCTATCTCAACAGGCAGATTACTTATCACGTGCGTTTTCCCGAGGAATATTTCACTTCCGGCGGTGTTCCGGCGGCCACGGTCAGTATGAATCTGCAGCATTTCGGCATAGAAAACATACCTCTTTCCGGTCCCTATACCGGTTACTTTCGCTTCTATAGCCGGCCGGAGCAGGTTAAATCCGCTTTTGCGCTTGATACCCCTGCCGGCCAAAACAACCGTCCCCTGGAAGAAATTGTCCAGTTGGCACCGGGCGAACAGAAAACCATTGTCAAAAATTATCAGTTGAGCCGCGATGTCGTCAAAGATAATATTTATTCCCTCTATATTCCCAAACAGGCCGGCACGGACGGGGATATTTATACGCTGGTGATTGAACTGCCGCGGGGCTATCGCGTGGAAAGCGATGACTTCGACAGCCGGGAGAATTTTGGCTTCTGGCAGGGGCCTTTGACCAAGGACCTGGATCTGCAATTAAAGATTCTGCCGGATACAACCCCGCCGCGCCTGGTCGAACAGGACAATACCGCTTTGAACCAGATAGCCTTGCACTTCAACGAAGACCTCAATCAGAACTATGCCGCCGATCCCTTCAGCTATACCGTCAGTGATCTGAACATCACGCACCCCGAAAAAACCGATCAAATCACCATACAAAAAGTGGTGACCACCTCCAAGGATGTCACGTTGTACCTGAACGGACAGACCGTGCAGCCCGAGGAAAGATATGGCGTGCAGCTGAAGAATCTGCGCGACACCCATGGCAATGTTCTCAGTGATCGCCAGATTACCGTTGTGCAGAGATTGAAATAGAAAGCGGCATCAGCCGCCGAAATCACCTTCAAAGGTACGGGCTTTTTCCAGGGAGAGAAATTTCATCTGTTCCTTTTTGAAGGCCAGCTCGATACGTCCGACCGGACCGTTTCTGTGTTTGCGGATATAGATATCGGTCAGACCGGCGCGGTCAGTGTCTTCCTCGTAATAATCCTCGCGGTACATCATCAGTACCACGTCGGCATCCTGTTCGATGGCACCCGACTCACGCAGGTCGGAAAGCTGGGGCACCTTCACCGGACGAAGTTCCACCGCACGTGAAAGCTGTGAAAGGGCCAATACGGGCACGCGAAGCTCACGGGCCAGTGATTTGAGTGATCTGGAAATTTCCGAGATCTCATTGACGCGATTATTCATGTTGCCGGACATGCCGCTCACCGTCATCAGCTGCAGATAGTCGACGATGATCATATCCAGGCCATGTTCCATTTGCAGACGGCGGGCTTTGGATCGCAGCTCGGAGATCGAACTGCCTACGGAATCATCGATAAAGATTTTCATGGCATAAAGTTCATCCATCACCCCACCGATACGCATGAAATCCTCCTCGGTCAGTTTACCGGCTTTGATTTTCCAGGAATCCACGGAAAGTAGCGAGCTGAACATTCTTTCCACCAGCTGCTCTTTGCTCATTTCCAGGGAGATCAGACCGACGCTGCGTCCCGTCCTGGCCACATTTTGGGCGATATTTAGAGCCAAAGCGGTTTTGCCCATGGAGGGGCGGGCGGCCAGTATGATCAGATCAGACGGCTGGAAGCCGGTTAAAATATAATCCAGGTCGCGGAAACCGGTCGGCACGCCGCGGTATTTGTCGCGGGTGTTGGGGTCATGCAGCTCCGTGATCTTGTCATAGGTGGTGTTGAGGACATCCTTGATATGCACAAATTTGTCCCTGATCGAAGCCTGCGATACGCTGAAAAGATTTTTTTCCGCCTGTTCCAGCAGCATTTCCAGGGGGTCGACTTCATTGTAGCCCAGCCCCATCACCAGATCACCGCAGCGTATCAGCTTGCGCAGGGTGGATTTTTGTTTGACGATTAAAGCGTAATTGAAAATATGGGTGGAGGTATGCACCTCATTGGCCAGCGTGGCCAGATAACTGGCGCCCCCGATGATGTCCAGCTGTTTGCGGTCCTCCAGCAGCGTTTTCGTGGTGAGCAGATCGATGGGGGAGCGTTTCTCATAAAGGTCCAGGATGGCCCGATAAATCAGACCATGGACCTCGTGATAGAAATCATCCTGGACCAGCAGATCGGCCACCTTGATCACGGCATCTTTATCAATCAGCAGTGAGCCCAAAACCGCTCTCTCCGCTTCAATCGCATGTGGTGGTACCTTTAATCCTGCCTCCATCGGTTAATAAAAATTAAGAAAATTTTCACGAATATTTCAAGACCATCTTATACACTTTCCCTGCCCGATCTCGCATTGACTTTTCAATGATAAATATGCCAAAAACCGACTTTCGCAAACCGCTGGGCAGTTTCGGGGAAAAGCTGGCTTGCCAATTTTTGACCGCCAAAGGATACCGTTTGGTGAAAAGCAATTTCATCATTGCCGGGGGCCAGATCGACCTGATCATGTATTCCCCGCAGGATAATTTGATTTTTGTCGAGGTCAAAACCAGACAGGCCGCCCGCGACCGCCCGGAGGACTGCCGCCTGTCCAGGCGGCAGATCCGCGCTCTCCTGCGGGCGGCCCGCTTTTTCCTGGCAGAGAATCCCGGTCTGCCGCTCTCTTGGCAATTGGACCTGATTTGGATAAACTTGAACCTGTACGCGACTCCCCCTGCGGCCAAAATAAAACATCTTCAAAACATTTTGGAAAAATGAAAAATTGGCTTAAAAAATTAACTGTTCCGTTGATTATACTTTTTTTTCTGGCCGCTTTGGCCTTTGTTATTTTTGCCGTTTTTTTCAATCGCGCCGAACTGATTGTCACCTCGGCCGCGCCGTTCACCGTTTCCGTGCTCAATCAGCGTGACCAGGACTGTCCGGCCTCCCCCTGCAGCCTGATTTTGGCGCCGGGCAGCTATTCGATCAATGTCAGCAAAGCAGGTTTTCAGAATTATAGTGACAGCATAGTCTTGAAACTTGGTGATCATTTACAGAAAAACTTTCAGTTGCAGTCTCAGCCTTCGGTGCAGCCCCTGGATGCCAATTCGCCGGAAGCCCAGGCGCTGCTGAAAGAGCCTTATGCCGATCAGATAGCCGCCCTGCCGCAGAACAATAGTTATTTTTTGGCGCCGGACAGCGCTACAGTCTACTTCCTGGCTGACAACCCCACAACTTATCTTCCCACCCTTTACCGGAAGAAACTTGATCAAAACAACACCGCGCCGGAGCCGCTGATCAACCTGATGCGCAAAATTGACAAGCCGCTGATCAGTATCAATCCCGCAGAAACCATGGTAACCATTCTGGATCAGACCAGTCCCGAGAGCGCTAATCTTTATCTGCTGGACCTGGTGAAAAAAAGCCGCACCCTGGTTGAACAGGACTCTCTGATCAGCGATCTGCTGTGGCTGCCGGCAGAGGGAGAAAAACAGAATTTCCTGGTTGAAAGAATCAATTCTCAAACCATGCAACCCGGTCTTTACCTGGTCGACGCCGCCAATACCGTCAACCAGACCGCCCTGCAGATCCAGACCCGACTGAGCGCCGTCTGGCCGCTCAACTCGCAGGAAATACTCTATGCGGAAAGTCTCAATCCCGGCGACCTGACGGGGACTTCCGCCGCCGGTTTTACCGTCAAGGATCTCAATCTGACCACGCAGCTTTCCCGTGACATTTTCACCGTTGACAATAAAAACGTTCCCCAGAAAATGAAATTCGAAAGCAAAAATAAAATTTTGCTAATGCTAATAGACGGTGCGGTTTACAGCCTCTCTCCCATTCTCTAAGATGAACCAGTAAAAATAAAAAAACATGAAACCGACCAGAATCCAAAAAGCCATTGCCCAGCGACAGGAGCAGGGGCTGCCGATCACCAACCTGTCCTTTGCCGATTTCACTTTTTATGACACGCCTCTCGGCAACAGAAAAATTCAGAATTCCTTCATCAATATTTTTAAATATCCTTATTATTATCCGGCTGCCCGTGGGGAGCAGGAAGCACTGCAGGCCGTGAGCGATTATTACCGGCGCCTGGGCCAGGAGGTTGACCCGGGGAGCCTGATGCTGACCTCCAGCATTAACCAGAGTTATCTCTATCTGCTGAAAATATTTTCCGCCGACAGCGGTGAAGTGATAGTCCCTGTGCCGCACAGCCCCTCGCTGAACGAAGTTGCCGATTTCCTGGGTGTGGCGCTAAAAGAAGTTCCCCTGTCCGCAGAGGCGGGTTGGCAGCTGGATTTGGAAGCCCTGGAGAGCAGATTGACCGGCCAAACGCGGGCTGTTTTTCTGATGTCACCGCACCTGCCCACTGGAGCCATCCAAAAAGCGGAAACTCTGCAAAAACTGCTGAAACTGATCAAAGATAAAAATATCACCCTGGTCATGGACGAGTCTCTGGCCGATTTTATTTACACGGAGGAAAAATTGCCGGTTATCACCGAGCTCTCGGCAGCCAAACAGCTGGTAATTACACTGCAGTCTCTCACCAACTCTTTCGCCCTGCCGGGACTCAAGCTTAGCTGGCTGCAGGTCAGCGGACCGGCCGAAAAAGCGGAAAATCTACTGCAGAGCCTGGAATTTTTAAACGACACCTTCCTGACGGTCAACCAGTTAAGCCAGACCGTGCTGCCGGAAATAGTCCGCTATTCCCGGAAATTCCGCAAAAAATTTCAGAAGACGGTGGAAAAAAACCGTCACATTCTGGTGGGTAAATTATCCAAAAGTCCCCGCTTAAAGTTTCATTTTCCGGAGGGGGGATTTTATGCTTTTGTCGAAGTGCTGCCCGCGGATAGCTCCGCACCGGAAAGCAGCAATTCTTCGGGAAAAACACCGCTAAAAGAGCAATCTTTTGCCGGTGATGAGGATTTTGTAGTCCGGCTTCTGGAAAAAACCGGCATTTACGTTCACCCGGGCAACTTTTACCGGCAGCAAAACCGCTGTTACTTCATGATCTGTTTTCTGCAGGCGCCGGGGGTACTGCGGACTTCCCTGAAAAAAATCATCAAATTTCTCAAGCCCTCGAAATAAATCAGCCAAAATAAACTTCCTGTAATTTCTGATCGCGGGAAACCTCCTCTGGCTTACCCTCCATATAGACATTGCCGTCCACGATGACAATTACTCGGTCCACCAGCTCAAAGAGGAATTTCAGATCATGTTCGATAATCAGGATGCTGCGCTGGCCGGTTTTGCCTGTATTCTCCCGCAGCAGCCCGCGGATGGTTTTGGAAAGTGTCTTCTTCATGGCCGGAGCCACCCCGGCCGTTGGCTCATCTATGAGCAACAGGTCGCCATCGGACACGCCCAGGCGCAGCAGTTCCAGCAGGCGCAGCTGTCCGCCCGAAAGCACTCCCGCCAGCGATTTCTTATGGCCGGTCAGCCCCACGGATTCCAGGGCCTCATCAATCAGCGCGTCGGTTTTGTGAATAAATTTCCGGTCAAATTTCCACCACCAGGGATATTTTTTGACCTGCTCGATGGCGATTATCAGGTTTTCCTCCACGGTCATGTCACGGAAGATGCCGGCATTCTGGAAGCTGCGTCCGATGCCCAGATTGGCGCGGCGATATGGGGCAAAATGGGTGATATCCTGGTCCTGGAAGACGACACTGCCGTCGCTGACCCGTGCGAAACCCGAGATGGCGTTCAAAAGGGTTGTTTTCCCGGAGCCATTTGGCCCGATGATGCCGACAATCTCCCCTGGTTTCACCTGCAGCGATATTTCGTGCAGGATGGGCGTTTTCCCTATTTTAACATGTAGATTTTCCAATTTAAGCATTAGATTTGGCGGTTAGAGATTGCAAGTTTTGGTGACAGTCTGTGGATCAGAAAGAGCAGTACCAGCGAATACAGGATCACTCTGGCATACCCCATCATCGTGGTGGGCAGGTTCAGAAAACGTAAAACTTCCGGAAAAAAGGTTACGAACAGGGCCGCCCAGGCCAGCGAGCGCACGCGCGGGGACAGGGCCAGAATACCCATGGTAATTATTTCAATCAGATAGGGGATACCGGCAATTTGAGGATCCACAAACTGCACGCGCCAGGCAATGAAAACTCCGGTCAGCCCATAGACACAGCTGGCAAAAATGATCAGGGCTTGGGCGATTTTTTTAGTCGGCCGGCCGATTGCCTCCAGTGCAATTTCGTTTTGTTTATAGGCCCGGATCGTCCGTCCCAGCCACGTTTTCAAAAGTACATATTCCAAGATTAAAACTATCGCCATGGCCATGCCAAAGAGTATTGCAAGTGCCGGCAGGGAATTGAAAAAGTCCGGTCTCTTGACGCTGATACCCAGTATTCCATTGGTCACACTGTCCCAGGATTGCAGCAATGCTTCACTGGCCAGTAGGGAAGCCAGGCCTAATACGGCGAAACTGTCCGCCGAAACCTTTACAAATAGATAGGCAAATAATATTCCGCACAAAACAGCCACGAGCATGGCAATCAGGAAAGCATATTGAGGGGGAATGCCGGCCTTCTGGGCAATAGCCAGGGCGTAGATCGACATTTCCATCACTACGGGCACGCCCAGGAAAAATATTCCCGCCAAAGAAAACACTCCATGTATTCCGGCTGCCGCCTGCAGGGTAGTGAAAAAAGTCGCAATTGTAGTCAGAAAATATCCCATCAGCTTTGGCGGTTAGAGGAACTAAACAGGCCATTGGGCCTGATCATCAGCAGAAAAAGGGCCAGCAAAAAAACGAAAACCATTTTCCAGGTCACGGAAAAATTTACTTCACCGCCTCCCAGCGAAACGATCATTTCCGGAATCAGTACCAGCATATAAGAAGCGATCACCGTACCCCGGAAATCACCAACCCCGCCTACCAGCAGGGCAATAAAAGCGGTGATGGTCGGCTGCAGCCCGGCTCCCGGACTGACTGCATTATTCATGCCGCTTAAAATCCCCACAGCTCCGGTCAGGAGGCCGGCGATAAGATAAATCAATTGTCTGACTTTCTGCTCATCGATGCCCATGATAGCTGCGCAGGGACGATGCTGGGATACCGCACGGATGATTCTGCCCCAGGGTAATAGATATAAAAAACACGTAGGAGGCGGCAGCCGTCACCACACCAAGAATAATTGTCCATAGCCCCACTTGGGTGATATGCAGACCTGCCCATTCATAAACTGGCAGCACCCCTTTCACCAGAAAACGTCCTTCCGGACCAAAGATAATGCCCATCAAGGCCTCCATGGCCACGCCCAGGGTCAGGCTGGAAAGTAATGCCAGTAAATCTTGTGAGGCATTGATGTACTTCCGCAGCAGAAAAAAAGAAAGCCAGCAGATCAGGCCGGCGCCGGCCAAACCGGCCACCAGACACAACCAGCCGGACAACCCGGCCTCATACAGCGCGTAATATGTGTAGGCGCCGGCCGTGGCAATAGCCCCCAGGGCGATATGATAGGTCTTGGTCACAGCCTGGATCAGGTACAATCCTGCCGCCAGGAGCAGGACCTGTGTACCGATGACCAGACTGTTGATGAAAATTTGTACTATTAGCATACTGTTTTCCTGGTGATTGGTTGTTGATTTATTGCAATACGGTCTTACCGTTTTTGATCACATACTTGGCATAACCAACCCCCCTTACAAAGGTCTTTCCATTAAAACTGTAACTGGGGGCAATCCAGCCGGAGAAGGTCCCGGTAGCCAGGTCGTCGCGCACTTTCTGGGGATCGCCGTCTTCTTTGGCAGCCAGACTGGTCATGATGTTCAAGCAATCCAGTGACGTGCCGGCATAATAGGGTCCAATATTATCCAGGGGGCCTTTAGCGTCGGTAATTTTTTTCAGATAGTCTTCAAAATCCTTGTTCTTGATATTGGGGGCATCCACCACGATGGCACCTTCCAGTAAGGATGGAGCAGCATCAATGGCATCCTGTCCCATCAAACCCACCTGTCCGATAATTTTCTTGTTAAAGTCTTTGATTTCAGCCAGTTGTTTCACCAGGGCAATAGTAGTCACACCCGGATTGGCATTGATTAATATGGCTTCGGCGTCGCTGGCATTGACCTTGGCCAGCAGATCTCTCAGATCAGTGCTACCCTTTGGGAAGGTCTCGTCCAACACAATTTGAGTATCGGGAGAATTCTTGGCCAAGGTATCTAAGGTAACTTTTCTCAGAGCAATATTGTAATCATTCTGTTCGGTGATCAGATCCACCTTTTTATATTTGCCCAGTTCCGATCCCAGTCCGGCTCCCACCAGACTGTCGCTGTAAGAAAGCGTAAAGAAGTTTTTGCTTTTCCCCTCCAGTTCAGGATTGGAGCTAAGAAAGGACAGAGCGACCACTCCCTTGTCTTCCAGCATTGGCAGGAACCCCAATGTTTCCGAGGAGCAGCCCCCGCCGATGATCAGCTTGATGCCGTCCACATCGGTAAGTTTTTGGAAAGCGGCAGCCGCGGCGGCCCCATCACATTTACCATCCTCATAGACCAGTTCAAATTTTGCCCCCTTGTTTGCGTATTCCTTATTAATCTCCGCCAGACGGTAATCCATTATCCTCTGCGTTTCGATACCATAAGAGGCGGCATCTCCGCTCAGCGGACCGATTGTTCCAATCCTGTAGGTTTTTACTTCCGTGGATCCACTGCCGGAGGTTTTCACATCAGTTTCCCCATCGCAGCCGGCCAGGGCCAGCAGGGTGGTCAAACCGAGTAATATACTTACTATCTTTTTGGTCATATTATTTGTGGTTAAATATTGACGAGGGCGAATTATGTGACAAAATAATCGACACGTCAAACTGGAGCATAGCAGAAAACCTTTACCATAGCAGCGGAACTGCTATAATAGCTGTGTCGGAATACGACGACAACTAATAAAGCACCATGTTTGAAAAGTTATTGCAAGATCTGGGTTTTTCCGAAAAGGAAACCAAAGTCTATCTTTCTCTCAATCAATACGGCCCCATGCCGGCCTCCACCATTGCCCGTCTGACTGAAATAAAAAGGACTTCCGTTTATGATATCTTAAACGCTCTGTTACAAAAAAACGTCATTACTTCCTACCGCCAGGGCATTTACACCTATTTCGCCATCGATGACATCAACAAACTTTACCTTTATGAAAAGGAAAAGCTCAACACGGCCAAACTCCTGATTGAAAATCTGAAGGACCGCAACAAATACCAGCAAAATATTCAGGTGAACTATTACCGCGGCAAAGAAGGATACGTGGAAGTTTATGATGAGATGATCCGGTCCAATCCCCAGGAGATCCTTTGCTGGACTGATATTAATTTTCTCAATGTTTTTACCCCCCAGCAGGATGTGGTAGGCATTGCCGACCGGGTCCGCCGCAAAATCTCCATGCGCATTCTGATGAAGGACAGTCCCCGTGCCCGCGAATATCGCAAGAACGATTCCCAATTATTGCGCGAAATTCGCCTGCTGCCGGCCACTTTCCGGTTTGAAACCACGCTTTTTATTTATCAGGGACACGTGATCTTTTTTGACTATCACGAACCGGCCACCGCCATACGCATACAGCATGACGGGATTTATCTGATGATGAAGGAATTTTTCGAAATCACCTGGCCGCTTTACCAGTCCCGGCAGTCTTTCCAGCCGGAATAACGCTCATCGTCGGCTTCTTTATAATGTTTAGCCGCCAAGATGGCGGTAGCAGTCGAAAATCGTTTCTCGTCGTACTGGCGGGCCACCAGCTGTTCTTTCATGATTTTTTCTCCATCCTTGGTAGTTACGTATTCCTTATAGACAGCCAGTTCAAAATCAAAAGCCCCGGCAAAATCCCGGTAGTTTCCCAGCTTTTTCAGTCGCCATTCCTGCTTTTCAGTGACCACAAAATTCTCATCAAGATTGCTCCAGCTCTCTTTATCGTTGAAATTGGAAGAGAAAAGCAGATCATTAAATAATGAATTGTATTTTTCAAACTTATAGGCTTCATACCGCTTCATTTCCCTGACATAATGGCAGACCATTTGTCGGGCAGTCTTGGATGAATAAATTAGAGGGTTTTCAATGTATGCGCGAATCTCCGGATGCAACAGTGCCGCATCGTCTTTTACTCTTTCCCCCTGGATAGCGTCATTGGCCGCCACCAGGTGTTTATTGCCACTATCGTCGGTATACAAAGCCAATTTATAGCTGTCCACGCTGCTATACCCACCCCCGGATCTGACCCTGCCGATCATCTCCAGCCTCTCGTTTTTCTGCATGCGTGAAGTGGGGCCAGCCCCTCGGTGTTCTTCTTCCGGAGCAGTAAAATTTTCCGCCAGGCATCTGTCAAAATATGGTAAATATTCGGATAGATGGGCATAAGGACGATCCAGCTTATAGCCCTTGGACATGAAAAACACTCTATTTCTGGCTACAAATTCGTCTGCAGCAACAATGCGCAGCGGGACCTCCTCATTCATTGCGGAAACCGGTTGTTCGGGCTCCAACAAAAAACTTTCCACCTGTGGCCGTAGGTCGTCCACCAATTCAGCAGGCAAATTATAGCGGTCCCGAATCTGTACCAGTACCCCCTCTGAAACATGGTGAAAGGCCATCACGTTTTTATCTTTGTCCAGCGGCCATTTATAGTCGAAATAAAAAGTCTTATCTTTAATTTTTTCTTCTATCGTTCCGTCGATCCTGGCCTGCAAGTCCTGTTGATGCTGTCGTCCCTTGCTTTCACCCAGGCCATAGACGGCCGACAGAGAGCCTCCCAGAACCAGCCCCAGCATAGCCAGCCTGGCCCGGGCGCGGTTTCTGATACCCCGCAGCAGAGGCGGATTTTCCTTGGAATTGACGTGAATGGTTTCAAATTTCCGTCCGGCACACAACTCCAGCAATTCCTGCAACTCCCTCACTGATCTAAACTTCCCATTCGGTCCCTGTAAAATATGGATAATAATGTCGTCATAGACGCCCTGTCTTTCCGCGCCCCCCTGGATATTGCGGCCATTGAGCAGGTCATAAAGCCTGGTGGCCACCTCGATGATCCCGTAGTTTTTCGCCCTGTTCACCTCATCCTCCGGCACATCTTTTTTCAGCATTTCCGGCACTGTGGAAATGAACCGCAGCGAAAGCATACGGTTCTTTTGGGCGGCGCTATACAGATAACGGGCAATCTGCAGAGATGAAGGTCTTTCACCCAGCGGCTCATTTTCCCCTGCCAGTACCTTATCGGCATCCGCCCGGCCCAGTTTTGCATCATAAGTGTCCTTCAGCGCCGAAAAAATTTCCTGGTGCTCCGGCATGTCCTCCACCTTCACTATCTCCAGGCTGTCGGCTTTACCGCCAAAGCGCCGGCGGGCGATCTGCATCACCAGTTTTTGTTCATGGTCTGCCGAAAAAGCATTGGCCACATCAGCCCGGCCATTGATAAGTTCGCTTAAATAAGGCCCGATCACATAATAAACTTTTTGGCCGGGCTTCAGCTTGGCAAACAGATAGGCCAGGGAAGCCTCAATCAATTCCTCTGAGTAAAGGCGTTCCTGGGGCTTTTTTTGGGGTTCCCGCTCCCCTTCGGCAGAGGTGGCAGATTGTGCGGAATCCCTGCTTTTATTAGATTTTTCCTCCGCCCGGCTTTTCCAGCCCAGCAGGCGGAACACCTTTTCGGCAGGGGTTACCGGAAAAAGTTTTCCAATGTAAAAGCCATGGCTTGTCGTGGATAAAAGACCGCAATCAGCGGTCTCGACAGGCGGTGGGTTGGAAATGCGGTTGCCGCTTTGGGGGTCGAACTGATGCGTTTTATGGCTGACATAGGAATAATCCTCGGGGACGCTCAACAGAGCCTCCTGTATTATTACAGGCAACGGAATAGAGTCGAACTTCTTTATTTTATCCCCTTTTGACATGAGTAAAATATATAGGGATATATAGTACAATAAAAACAAGAAAAGTCAAGACGGTAGCCTCTTTTAACGGCTCCTTGAATTAATCCAGTCAAATAGGTAAGCTCAGACGGCATTAATGCCTCAATACCGCGAATCATGGCCAAACTGTCTGCCTATTTTAAACATATGGGGTTTATCAGGGGGATAATCCTGAAGAATAAATTATCTTTCCTGGTGATTATCACATTAAACGTGATAGTAGGAGCGTTGGGACTTCTGATACCGGTTATTTCCAAATTACAGATTGAACAACTTCAGAACAGTAACCAGGAAATGTTTGGCTTGCTGTATTCATCTCCGCTTAATCTTTTTATCGTGTTAGTTTTTATCCTGTCGCTGGTCAGGCTGGGTCAGTCGCAGTTTGAACAGATCACCACCAGGATGAGGCGGAAAATTGATTTCCAGTCCAGTATAGTACTGGAACAAAAACTGCTTAAAAAGTTGGAAACTTTTGATATTTCCTTCCTGAATAATCCCAAAAACAACAGTATCTCTGATTCGGTTTTTTCCGCAACATATTTCTTTTCCGATTTTCTTTCCTTCGGCGAAACTATCATCCGCAACATTATGTCTTTGGGCATTTTACCGATTGTCTTTTTTGTCGATCAGACACTTTTCGCAACAATCGCTGTCTTCGGAATTCTGGAAATAATCATCAATTTCCTCTGGCAGCACTACAATATAAAAATGGATACCATTTTGGAGCTGCAGAATTCCTCCCGCTCGCAGCTTCGTTGGTCCCTGCTTAGCAGTCTGGACAAGCTGATTCCCATGAACGCGCAGGAAAGTTTATTCGAAAGAATATTGCAGGATAAGAAAACCGATTTTGGTCTGTCTCTGAAATTGAATCTGGCCAAAGACAGAGTGCAGATGCTGATGAATATTTTTAAAGAAATCCCCGCGCTGATCGTAGTAACTTTAATTGCCATCAGGGTATTTGACGGATCTGCCACTTTGGGTGACTTTACCATGATCTCAATGTATACCACCCAGCTGGGGGCGATTTTTTCCTCACTCAGCTGGATGCTGCGCGATTCGCAGAGCCTGATGATAAAAATGTCGCGGATTAACTTCTTCTTCAGTTTGAAGGAAAGAATACTGGCTCCGTCTCACGAAAAATCAATCAAAATCCAGGGTAGCGTGGAATTCAGAAATCTGAGTTTTCATTATCCGCTGTTGGACGAGGAGGAAAAAGCTTACCTGAAAGAGGTGATTACCCTGAACGAAAAAATGCTGGACCGTATCAAGTCCTACAAATACGAGCAGCAGCAAATGAAACGCTGGCATGAATTGCTGGTTGAACACGATGAAGTTCCAAAAGAAATCCTCCAGGGCGTGAATCTGACCATCAGGCAGGGGGACATCACCGCTCTGGTCGGCAGAAACGGCGCAGGTAAAACCACTTCAGCCAATCTGATTGTAAAGGGGTATTCTCCCAGTGGCGGGGAAATTCTTATCGATGGAATAAACATCAATGATTTTGTTCCCGGTGATCTGAGGCAGCAAATCTCAATGATTCATCAGACACCTCTTCTGTTAAGGGGATTAAGTGTCAGGGAGAATCTTTTGTTAGGCGTAAATAAAACTGTAGCTGATGCTGAAATCTGGGAGTGGCTGAAGAAAATCGACCTGAAGGAAGTTATCGCGGGGCTGGCCAGGGGTCTGGATACCATTTATGGAGAAGAGACATCCTTTTCCGGCGGACAAATACAATTATTGGCTATTGTCCGGGTAATTTTACAGGATCGGAAAATAGTCATATTCGACGAAGGAACAAATCAGCTGGATGCCGAACATGAAGCGATTATCATGGATATTCTCAAGAGCCTGAAGAAGAAAAAGACCATCTTCATCATCACTCACAAAATGACCACTGCCAGACATTCGGACAAAATCTACGTGATGGATCAGGGGCGGATCCTGGAGGAAGGCCGTCATACAGCATTATTGCAGATTCCCAATGGTATCTACAGGAAATTCTGGGAATTACAGGTAATCAATTGAGGTAATAGTCTGATTATTTCGACTCCATCTTATAGACGAAATCCCAGTCGGGTTTGGGCGGGAAGCGCTTCAGCAGTTCACATCTTCCGGCATAGAGATTGGTCAGATAATCGGCCGGCCAGCGCACGAAAACCTCTTTCTGGAAAACCTCCAGCGCCTCCGGGAATTTCCTCTGGAAATAGAGCACGAGGCCTTTGTTATAAGCCTGAATCAGGGCCAGCTGATCCGCTGGAAGCTGTCCTTTCGGACAGATCAGCTCATAGGTTTTAACGGGTTTTTCTTTGCCTTTGACTCTGATCATGTCCACAAAGCGGCACTCATAAGCCTTATTGATCAGATCGTAAGTGGCGTCGGTTAGCATGATTTTTGTCTGGTATTTCTTATTGGCCGATTCCAGCCGCGAACCCAGATTGACAATGTCTCCCATGGCTGTGTACTGGATATGCTGTCTGGAGCCGATATTCCCGACTACCGCTTCGCCGGAAGAAAGCCCCACCCGGAAATCAATTTCCGGCTTCTGTTCGCCGCCGGGCAGCAGGGGATCCTGCAGCCAGTTGGCTTTCAGCCTGGCCAGGGCGCTATGCATGTCCAGGGCGGTTTTGGCAGCCCTTTCCCCGTGTCCGGCCAGGCCGCGCTTATCCTCAAAAAAGGCCATAATGGCATCGCCTTCATACTTATCCACGACGCCGCCGTTTCTGGTGATTACCTGAGACATGGCTTCAAAATATTCGTTCAGCAGAGCCACCAGCGAATGCGGCAGCAAATTTTCCGAGATACTGGTGAAGCCGCGTATATCCGAAAAAAGCACGGTAATAAGGCGTTTTTCTCCGCCAGTCTGCACACTTGCCTCGTCGCTGCCCAGGACTTTATTGGCCACTTCCTCGTTCACGTATTGTCCCAACGCGCCGGCCACGCGGGTCTTCTGTCTGAACTCGGTAACATAGCGGTACGCGTAACCGACAATGGCCGCCAATATCACGGCAAGCGGTGGATAAACCATATTCAGAATCAGGCCCTGGTAGCGGAACATTAGCGGTGCCGCGGCCATGGTATACAAAGCTATTAAAGCAGCCAGCAGCGGCAGCGCCCAGCCGATCGGCAGCAGAAATATCGCCGCCAGCGCCAAAAGCGCGAGCAGCAGAATCGTTCCCGCCTGCTCTGCGAAACTCTGATTCCGCAGCCACGCCTGATCCAGTATCGTCTGTATCGCCTGGGCATGAATCATCACGCCGGGCATGGAATATTGCGGGTCAATGGGAGTGTAATAATTATCGCCTGAATTCAATAGCACCTGTCCAATCAAGACAATTTTATTTCGTAAAAAAGAAAAATCTTGGGTAGTGCTGTGATACAAATCAAGGAAAGAAATAACCTCAATCGGAGCATTATTATCCGCTGGAAGGCGTTTAGTATTAGCGCTTTCGGTAAAATTAATCAGCATCTGATAATTATCCAGCGGGATATTAAACTCCTTTTCAGAGTCCGTAATATTTATTTGATCTTTTTGCCAGTTAATCCCATTAATCACATCAAAACCTTGCGCTTTTAACGCTGCCAAAATAGGAAGAGCTAATAATTTATTGCTATCCCCCGTAGCGGGCAGGACCTGTCTAACTAGATCAATAGAATCTTTAATAAACTTAAAATGGGATAAGGCAATATTCGGGTTAAGAACCTCTGATATAGGTTTAACGATTGACGATACTTGTTTGGATAAGTCGCCATTAATATCGAGCGTAATTTTAACATCTGAAGGTAAAATAATATTATCTATTTTCTTTAAAGCATCACCCAATGCAATGTCATCGGGATGAGAGTTTTTACTATCATATTTTTTTATTTCCTCGGCTGGATCAGCCGAAGCGATAACTTTATTTAAATCATCCTGGCAGAGCCCTTGGCTTTTGTTTATAAAAAGAATATCCAATGCAATCACTGCCGGTTGATACTTAGCCAATTTTTCCAAAACCGGGATGTAGTATGTTCTGCACCAAGAGCTGAATTTACCCAGTCCTTCTTCACTCACGGTTTTGTCATCTATGGAAACAACTACTACCTGATTTTTCGTCGGTCTCTCATAGTAGAGGAAATTGGACAAATACAATTGTTGTTTTTCCAGCGGGTTCCACCAGGCCAGCAGAGAGCCAAAAATAACCACAACTGCCGCAATTATTCCGGTACCAATCAATCTTTTTGTACTGATCTTGGGCATGGAGCATGATTAATCTTCATATTTTACCATATACATGCTAAAAAATCACGGGGACAGACTAACTTCATTACTTTACCCGGGGTCGGCAAAAGTAGCATTTTTCAGCAGTAATTTCCAGCACCCGGATTATTCCAAGTGGGGCGTGCAGCGAGCGGCTTATGTAAGCCCTTTAGACGTAGTATGTTTAGTCACAATTATCCCGGTACCGCCAGCTCGAAAAGAGGCGGAAAGGGCTTGTTTATGCTACTATTCAAGCGGCTGAAGGACCACATAATTGCTGCCGACATGCATCAAAAAAACATTGTCAGTGAACAGGCGGATAACAAACTTTTCCTGACTTTCCGTGAGTATGGTACCAAGGCCTTGCTGTACCGTCAAAAGTGCATTGGTCTGTTGCCGGGAATCTATCGACGGAAAATTCACGAACAGCAGGGCTTCCCATCGATTTTTGAGTTTGCTGCGCGTTATGCGGGGCTTAGTCAGGAGCAGGTAAAAAGGGTACTGAGTCTGGATGAAAAGTTCCAGGACAAACCGGCCCTGAAGGTGGCTCTGGAAAGCGGAGAAGTCAGTATCAATAAATTGGCGAGAGTGGTGTCTATTGCCACCGTAGAAAATCAGGAAGAATTGGCGGAGCAGGCGCGTCTTTTATCAAAAAATGCTCTGGAAACGCTGGTCAGGGACGAGAAACGACTGCGAGCAATTACTCATGATACATTACAGAATGATTCAATTAGTGTGAAACCGGAATTTGTGCCCGGGCACAAATCTTTCGGTGCAGTAGAAGATGTGGATAAACTGATCGGGATAATGGCTGAGAAATCACTGAAACTAGCCCCGGAAGTGGTCGTAAAACTACGTGGATTGAAAGAAAAAGGAATAGACATTAACCGGTTAATTCTGGAAACTTTAGATAAGCGGAACGCGGAAATTGAGCGAGAGAAAGAGCAAATTGGGCTGCACATGACCGATGAAACAGGGACACGCTATATTCCCGTAAGGGTGCGTCGGGTTCTGCATGCCGAGCATGGCAGCTGTTGTTCAATTCCCGGCTGCGGAAAGCCGTCAGAGGCAACGCATCACACCCGCAGATTTGCGTTAAATCACCGTCATGATCCACGTTTTATGGCGCCACTTTGCAGAAACCATCATCAGATTGCCCACACTATAGACGTAAATGTGAACCGGGAAAGGAAAAAATATTTAAAAGGATACGAACATTTTATTAATAAAATGTTTACTTTTACTAAAAGCTAAATGATAAATTTTAAACCTCATTCCAGAAAAGATATTCCTCATCGAGTTCGCTGGCTGAATGATCCGTCAGCAAGTATATTTACAGATAATCAGGGCGGAAAATCAACTGATATCTCAGAGCAGAGAGAATGGTTTGATCGTTATAAAAAAGATAAAAACAAGATTTTTTTCACAATTTATGACAATGTTCATCCCATCGGTTTTATGGGGCTGTCCAATATTGACCATTCGAAAGGAGAGGCTAATCTTTTTATAATGATTGGTGAAAGCGGATATCGTGGAAAAGGTATTGGAAAGATGTCCTTACAATATTTAATAAAATATGCGGCAGAGAAACTGAAGTTGAGAAGGGTGAGTTTAGAAGTACTTAAGGCCAATGCCCCGGCATTGCATCTATATAAGAATTTGGGTTTTATAACTGAAAAAGAGTCTGGGAAAGAATATTTTATGTCTCTAGAAATATAAAGGTTACTGTAATAAATAAAAGAAAACGCCCCGCTGTGATTTGAAATCACGAGCGGAGCGCTGTGCGGCAAGATGCCGCGAGGTATTGGCTTTGGCACCCCCGCCGATGGCGGGGAGCCGGACCAAAAAGTTAAGTAAACAAGAAGAAAAGAAGGGAGCGGGCAAGGCCAGAGGAGGGATGAAGACCCCGCCCGCTCCCGGATGGGGGTCTACCTGCGTCTACGGGCGACGACGACGACTGATCAGCCCCAGGCCGATCAGACAAGCCACGATGAGAGCATTGCTGCTGCCACCATGGCTGCCGGTCGTCGCGCAGGTGCTGCAGCCGCCACCACCTCCGTCATCGGGAGGCGGCTGGACGACTGCGCTACCCGCGCTGCCGGCGACATTGCTGCCGCCTGCCCCGGCGCCGCCATCAGGCGTGCCGCCAGTTCCGCCCGTGCTGCCGCCGGCGCCTGTGCCTCCTGCACCAGTACCACCGGCGCCACTGCCGCCAGCGCCAGATCCACCGGCACCAGTGCCACCTGCACCAGTTCCGCCGGAGCCGCCTGTTCCACCGGATCCGCCACCACCCAACTGATAAGGTTGGGTAGTGACATCACCAGTAGTGACATCGACCCCGACACCCCAACCGGCAGGCAATTTGCCCTGCGCGTTGGAGGGGACGGTGAAGGAAAGCGGGGTTCCAGAGAAGTAGAGGCCAATCAGACCATCAGTGCACTTGAAGAGCACCACCGGCCAAACCTGTTCTTCAGCGGAATAGGTAGTTCCCTCAACACCTAGATTGGTTCCGGCAGACCACGCCAACTGCCACTTGTTCCCGTTGTCCACGACGGACGTATGGGAAACGCCCTGCGGCACGATGACCGTGGTCGGCTGCCCGCTGGCCATGACGCCCACCAGGAGCGCCTTGCCGGCGAGAGCCGCCCACTGCAGTTGCGTACCAGTCACCGCGTTGATCGGCCAATACTCTCCGGTGCAGTTGCCACCGGTAAAGTTGACCGTCTGCGCGGCGCCCGTCCCGCTGAGCGAGCAGCTTCCGCTGAGGTTTTTGATGCCCCAGTTGAAGACGCAGGCCGACGAGACCAGTGCGCAGTTCGAGCATGATAGGGAACCGGTCCAGCCGGTGCCCTTCACGCTCGCACAGGTGGCGCCATTCAGATTGGCACCGTCGCACTGTTCACCATTGTCAATGTTGCCATTGCCGCAGGTGACTGGGGGAACGCAGGCTGCCGTGACATAGGCACAAGCGCTGCAGGAAAGGTTTCCGGTCCAGCCTACTCCCATCACGGCGGCACAAGTGCCGCCGTTCAGATTGCCGCCATCGCATTGCTCTCCCGCATCGATCGTTCCGTTGCCGCAGCAGGCGCCGCAGTCACCCGGACAGGTCGCGCAGGTCTCGCTGCCATTGCACAGCGTGTCACCGCAGACAGGCGGTGCCACGCAGGCACTGGTAACGATACTACAAGCATTGCAGGACAGAGACCCGGTGTAACCGGCACCCATCACGGAAGCGCACGTGGCGCCGCCGAAATCGCTGCCGTCACACTGTTCGGAACCTTCCTTCACACCGTTTCCGCAAACCGCCGGCGACGTGCACGCACTCGTGTTCCAAACGCAGATCCCTGGGTTGCAGTTGAGGCTGCCACCCGTAAACCCGCCCGGAACCGTAGTGCAGTCCTGGCCGTTGAGCGGCCAGGCACTGGTGCCGTCGCAGTTCTCCGACGCCTCGATGAAGGCGTCCCCGCAGATGGCGTTCTTTGGGGCGAGGAAGGTGGTCCAGGGATCGCGCGACAGGTAGAACGTTCCTGTAAGCGGACCGACAGCGCCGCAGAAGTCGTTATCAGCGGCGTCATTCACCCCATTGTCCCAGCCCAAAGCGCCGTTCACAAGTTGCCTCGATCCCGTGCACTTGGTACCGTCCCAGCCGTACCTGTAGTGGGAACCACTGTAGGACACGAACAGGTACATGCTGGCACCGTTGCCTACCACCGAGCCATTGGGGCCTGAGGCTACATTGGGATCGGAGCAGGTGGTGAGTTTCGTGGCCGTCAGGGCTGTAATATCAATTAAGTAGATTTGGCTATGAGTATCTCCGGATTTTGAGCCACTAATCACCAGATTATTGCCATTCTGGTCAAGGCCTAAGCCGTAAATACTATAGCCTAGCATGCCCGTCACGCTCAAGACAGCACAGCCACCGAGGGTTTTGTAGTCGCTCATGGAAGTGCATCCATAGAGCTCTCCAGAGCCGTTGTCAAGGACGTAAAAGGCTTTGTAGCCGCCACAGGTTTGACCCTGTGGGCAGACCACGATGGATTGATTGAGCGAGCCGGCCTGATAGCCGACCACGCCCGCGATCGGATTCCAGCTTGGCGCCGTGGCGAAAGCATCGTTCGAGGTGAGCACCCCGAATTCCGATACTGACGTCACGACTGCCCTGCTACTGGCGCCATAGAGGCGCACAGTCTGGGATCCAACCAGTTCGATGGCGGAGGCAACGGCAAAGTCGCCACCGCTGTTGATCTGCACCACGGGCGCCGCGAAGGCGGAGCCGGAGCACAAAACGGTGAACAGCACGCAGACGGACGCCCAGAGGGCCATGATCCTGGTATTCATTTCTTTTCTCCCGGTTGTTTGAGTTCAGCCCTCAAGTCGCGACTCCGCTGTTTAACCAAAAACGGTACCGGAATTGTGGTTCCGGCCTTGGCTAATCAGTGGAATACGCCAGCTCAAGGAACATGGTTAATAGATAACATAAAAGCCGCCCCTTGTCAAATAATGGAAATTATTGTTGAATCACATAATCCAGCGTGGCATTGTCGTTGGGCACCTTAACCTGGATTTTCTGTACAAAAGGCCCTGCCTGCCCTTCTGCGGTGATGATATTGTCCTTGCCCACTTCCGCATAATAACTGGCATAAGGGTCCAATACTATCACCTGGTATTCCAGATAGGGAATCATATGGGGGCCGTCATAAGTTGGCAGGGAGGGATCATTGTAACTCTGGTAAGTATTACAATCATTGCCAGAGCCTCCGTCCGGCGAGTAACAGCCGGCCAAAGAAGAAACCACCGACAGGGTTAATACCGGATTTCTTATATAGCTGGAGGAAGCAAAAAAATTAGTGATGGTCTGAGTCAAATCTTTACTGATATCCACGCCTTGTGGCGACCCGCTATTGGGAGACGGATCACCCTGAGTGCTCAATACCACAAAGGGCCCATAGCTGCTGGAGGAACTCTTGGCATTATTAATTTTATTTTCATATAACTGCGTGTCACTACTATTGTAGTAGCCACCATTGAAGACATCCTCAAACGGCTTCAGCGAAACCTTGCAAGGTGCTGCGGCAGAGCAATACGGCGGTGTGGAAGAGTAAACCCTGTCCGCATTGATTTGCCATAATGCCACCACCTCACCGCACTGCCCATTTTTTGCGGAATGAGGACCAGTAACACACCTTTTCTCTCCGCTCCCTTTATCCCAGCAATTCAATTCCATTCTTTGAGTTGGCGCACAGAACTCCTTGCCATTGGCGCAGGGAGCCCGTAGCCTGATTACAAAATCGGGAAAATTCTGTGGGGGATACTTCGGCTGGTATATACCATACAGCGGAATGGAGGCCTTTTCTCCCACGGCCAGTTTGCCCCAATTGCAGGGATGTTCAATCGCTGCATACACTGTCCCCCCAAAGGTAAAACTGCGGTTTGGGCTGTCCGGCCCCGGAACCGGTGGTGAGTCGGGATTGCAGCCTCCCGTGCCCAGCACGGAGCCATCGCCGTGCCAGGGGACATTGCCTGTCCAGGGAAAAGGCACAATAAACTGTTTATTGATTGTTTTATCCTTCAGATTTTGAGTCGGATCAGCAGAATTAAATAATAATCCCTGTACCTCAAATGTAGTGCTCGAATTGGTGGAGGTGTCGCTGGCGGTGCCATTGGTTTCCGCTCCCACCTGGCTGCCGATTGTCGTTAAATAACGGTTGATCCAGAGGGCCTGTTCCAGGCCGGATTCAGCAGCATAATAGGCGGTGGTTCCCTGTTTGACATTGCTGCCCTGGCGGGTGGCATCGGTGACCATGGTGGTCACACCCACGGAAAAAAGTACCAGGATGGTGACCAGAATAATGGAAAGCAGCACCGATAACCCATTCGAGACTTTCAGCAGGGATTTGGCCAATTTATTATTTGCTTTAGCAGCCGGAACTTTTGTTTTGTTCACTTTAATTTTGTTGTTGCTTAAACACAGTTTAACACAATTATTCTCATGGTAAAAAGAATTAACCTAAAAAGCCGAGGCTAATATTTGTACGATAATAGATCAGCGGGTGATAATCCAGGTCTTTTAAATATCACAGAAAACATTCTCCTCTAATTGGAATTTTTTCTGCTGACCGTCAAGACTGGCCAGCCCGCCCAAAGGTAAAACAAATTGCGGATCAGTATGGCCGAAATCCAGATTAGTCCAGATAGTAAAAGCCGGTTTAGGAACAACTGTTGGAAAGCGATCGTATGATTTTGGAGAATAATCAGAAAAAATTTGATAAATGTCTTGCCAACAACATCATCCTGCGTCTGCCCAGGACGGATGTCCCACGGTATGCTGCTGACCATAATTTAACATTGATTGGTGAAATGTTTGAGAGCCACAATCAATCGCCAGAAGCGGATTTCCTATTTATCCCCCTCGGAATTTCTGGCAGAATAAAAGAAAAGGTAAACGATGAACATGATGAATCTGGTAAAACCCAAGAGACTTAAAAAAGGGGATCTGATTGGAGTGATTTCCCCATCGGCAGGTGCGGCAGGTTTTTTCCCCCACCGTGTAGAACAGGCTTCAAAGGAGCTCGAAAGGCTCGGGTTTAAGTTGAAAATTGCCGGCAATGCCTTAAAGACAGAGAGCTATGTATCTGCATCAGCCGAGCATAGAGCCGAAGATCTGCACGAATTATTTGCTGATCCGGCTATAAAAGCTATCATAGCGGCTACAGGTGGTAACCATTCCAATCAAATGCTTAAATTCCTGGATTTTAAGCTTATCAAAGCCAATCCCAAGATTTTTTGCGGGTATTCTGACAATACGGTTCTACATTATACCTTGGCATCACAGGCCAATTTGACCACATTTTATGGGCCCTGCCTAGTGACCCAATTTGGCGAATACCCCCATATTTTACCATACACTGAAGATCATTTTATAAAGGCGCTGAGCCAGGTGGAACCTATCGGTCCGGTGCTACCTTCAGAAAATTATACCTGTGAATTCTTGGACTGGGGTCAAAAAAAAGATCTGGATCGCCCCAGACACCTGATTCCTGGACATGGCTATCAATGGTGGCAGACTGGGAGGGCAAAGGCACCCGTTTTCGGAGGTGCTGTCCCCAGTATCAATCATTTGGCGGGAACACGCTATTGGGTTGATCCTACAGATAAAATTTTATTTCTTGATCATCCGGAAGGAGAGATCTTCGGCACGGGTTTTCCCCTTTCCTGGCTTGACTCGTTCTTAGCAGACCTGGATAACATGGGAGTATTCAGACAAATCAAGGGACTGGTTATTGGACGGGCATACAATCTTTCGCCTGAACAGATTTTGCAGCTTAAACAAATGGTTTTGAATTATACCAGTGGTTTTGATTACCCTGTCCTTTACGATTTCAATATAGGACATACCGATCCAATAATCACTTTGCCATTGGGGGTGATGGTCAGGATGGACAGCTTTAATAACACTTTTGAGATATTGGAGTCGGGGGTTAGTTAAAGACCGTATCCTCCAGCTGAGAAATTTCCTCTTCTCGACACTCTTCCCAGAATCTGTTATAGATTTTTCGTAAATTTCATAAACAAAAGCCCGATGTCCAGCAAGAAAAAAATAACCCCCCGTTCGGAAGATTATTCGCAGTGGTATCAGGATGTGATTGACGTCGCTGACCTGGCCGAAAATTCGCCGGTGCGCGGCTGCATGGTTATCAAGCCCTACGGCATGGCCATATGGGAAAATTTCCGCGACATCCTGGACAGGATGATCAAGGAAACCGGCCATCAGAATGTCTATTTCCCGCTTTTTATCCCCAAATCTTTCCTTTCCAAGGAAGCCAGCCATGTGGAGGGCTTTGCCAAGGAATGTGCCATCGTTACCCATTACCGTTTAAAGGCCGAAGGAGGAAAAGTCGTCGTTGATCCCGAGGCCAAACTGGCCGAAGAGCTGATCGTACGGCCCACTTCCGAAACCATCATTCATGATGCTTTTGCCCGCTGGATTTCTTCCTGGCGCGATCTGCCCGTGCTGATCAATCAATGGGCCAATATCGTGCGCTGGGAAATGCGCACCCGGCCGTTTTTGCGCACCACCGAGTTTCTTTGGCAGGAGGGCCACACCGCCCATGCTACTTTCGAGGACGCCGAGGAGGAGATGAATAAAATGCTGAAAGTATATCAGGTGCTGGCTGAAGATTATCTGGCTATGCCGGTAATTCCCGGCCGTAAATCCGATGCGGAACGATTTGCCGGTGCGCTGCACACCACTTCCATTGAGGCCATGATGCAGGATGGTAAAGCCCTGCAGGCCGGTACGTCCCACAATCTGGGCCAGAATTTTTCCAAGGCTTTCGAAGTGCAGTATGCCGATAAGGAAGGCAAACTGCAGTATGTCTGGATGACCAGCTGGGGTGTGTCCACGCGCATGATCGGCGGCCTGATCATGTGCCATTCCGATGACAAAGGTCTGGTGCTGCCGCCCAAAATCGCCCCCATCAAGGTCGTGATTGTGCCGATCTGGAAAGACGAAGCCAAGCGCGGGGAAATGCTGGAGCATGCGAGGAATCTTGCCAGGCAGCTGTCGCATCTGGGTGCGGTCAAAGTGGATGAAAGAGATTATCTGACTGTCGGCGAGAAATTTTATGAATGGGAGAAAAAGGGCATACCGGTGCGGGTAGAGATCGGTGAAAGAGAATTGGCCAAAGACGAGGTGGTCGTAGTGAGAAGGGATAATGGTGAAAAAACCAATCTGGCCACCACCAAATTAGTCACAGTCATAGAAAAAATGCTTGTGGATATGCAAAAGGCGCTTTTTGAAAAGGCTCTGGCTTTCCGTGAAGCCAATACCCATCACATCGACGACTATACAAAATTTAAAAAACAAATGGAGGAGCCCCTGCCGGGCTTTGTCTATGCGCACTGGTGCGGTTCCGCGGCCTGTGAGGAGCAGATCAAAGAGGAGACCAAGGCAACTACCCGCTGCATCCCTTTTGACCTTGAAAAAAAGCCTGGCCATTGCCTGAAATGTGGTAAAGCCACCGACCAGCGCATTATTTTTGCCAAGGCCTATTAGGAGGATGATAGGGACTCTCTCCGTGAACGTCTGAATTGCAGATGACCCAGGATTATCCAATCAATCCTGCGTAGTACCTGACCCAATTTTACTGTGTTTATTTTACCAAGGATTCTTGTCACCGCATCTTTTCTTATGATTTTCAGCGTCAACAGATTAATGAAAAAATCTATACGCAACTTTAAGCCCCTGACATGGTTGTTGTTCAAGACAACCGGTTTCATGCCCTCGATTCTTTCGGGAGAAATTTCACAAATTAAAAGATGCTGGGGAAAAGAATTCAATACCAGAACCATAATTTGTCTTTCTGGCTTGTTCATGAGAATAATCTGACCCATTTCTGGATTGATCATTGGCTATAATTTTAAATTTAGTGCCGGGAGAGACAGGTCTGAGGAGAATTCCATCCGGAGTTTCCAGTGCCAGCAAATAATCCGATGGAAACCGTCGCCGAAAATATCTTGGAATTGTGATCTGGTTCTTTGCTGTAATCTTAATTAATTTCATAAAGGCGAATTTATGGAGCTGTGGCGGGGCGCAGGAGCCACTGTCGCTATTGAAAAAGGTAAGAAATGTAAGGAAAGTAAGGGAAGTAAGGAAAATCTTACTTTTTTCAAGACCAACAGGAACGTTTGCGTCCATCCATAATAATAAAATTACAGGGTGTCCTTTCTCTGGCCGGATATTTCTTTCATGATTATTCGCCTGTGGTATGATAAAAAGATGAATAATTTATAAATTTAGAAATAATTCATCTTTCATTCATGCTGGTGAGATAGTCTTTTGGCATATTTAATCAATAATTATGCCGGTAAAAGTATTTTCTTGTCTGATCCAGGGAATTGAGGGAAAACTGGTGGAAGTCGAGGCTGACATTTTGCGCGGCATGTCTGCTTTTACCATAGTGGGGCTGGGAGATCAGTCGGTGCAGGAATCGAAGGAACGTATCCGTTCAGCCATTAGAAGCACCGCAGCTGAATATCCCACCCAGAAAAAAATCATCAATCTGGCGCCGGCCAGCCTGAAAAAGCAGGGACCGGTTTTTGACTTGCCGATAGCCATCAGCCTGCTGGCCGCATCGGGACAAGTGAAACCGGAAGTGCTGGAAAAAACATTATTCATTGGGGAATTGGCTCTGGACGGAAAATTACGCGCTATACCCAATGCCCTTTCCATAGCTATTTACGCACGGCGCAACAATTGGCGAAAACTGGTTATCCCGGCTGACAATTTCACCGAAGCGGCTCTGGTGGAGGGACTGGGACTGGTACCGGCGGAGAATTTGCAGGAGGTTCTGGACCATCTGACTAGTCAAAAAGAACTGGTGGGTATCAAACAAAAAGATCAGCCCCCCAGGCAGCCCGGCGGCGAATCTGTGTTCGGCTCAATACAGGGACAGGAGGAGGCCAAAAGGGCACTTAGAATTGCTGCAGGCGGCGGACATCACCTGCTTTTTTACGGTCCGCCGGGCGTGGGCAAGACAATGCTGGCCAAAGCCTTGCCGGAAATGCTGCCACCACTCACCGATGAGGAGTTATTTCAGACCGTCAGAATTTATTCCGCCGCCCGTTTACCGACTGCCAGATTGTTTTCCGGAGAAAGACCCTTTCGGCAGGTTCACCAGACCTGCAGCCTGATCAGTATTACGGGCGGCGGCAATCCCATTGGGCCGGGGGAAATCTCCCTGGCCAATCATGGCGTGCTTTTTCTGGATGAATTCCCTGAATTCCCGCGCACAGTGATTGAATCGCTCAGACAGCCGCTGGAGGAAAAAGAAATTTACATTTCACGACAGGGACAGCAGGTTTCTTTTCCAGCTAATTTTACGCTGGTTGCGGCCATGAATCCCTGCCCCTGCGGTTTTGCCGGTGACCCGGAAAAAGAATGTAAATGCACGGCCAGTCAGATCAGGCAATATCGTCACAAATTATCCGGTCCCATTCTGGACAGGATTGATTTGACAGTTTGTCTGCCCAGAAAAAAAATCAGCCTGGAACCGGCTCCCTGTCAGGAAAATACGGAAAAAATCAAAATGCAGATTCAGGTGGCGCGGGAACGGCAGACAGGCAGATATAAAAACACCCATCTGCACTGCAACGGGGATCTCAATTCCGCACAGCTGAAAAGATTCCTGAAAATGGATCAGCGGGCGGAAGAATATCTGCAAATCGTCGCCGAACGTTCGCAGCTTTCCGCCCGCGGTTTTACACAACTGCTTAGAACCGCCCTGACTATCGCCGACCTGAAAAACCAGGATCTGGTCTCCAACATCGAGCTGGCCGAGGCTTTTCAATATAAAAACCGGCTGCTCTTTGCAAACACCTGACTTTTCATTATAATCCTGCCACCAGACAAAACCGCATAGCTTGGTTTTGTCAAATATGTGAGGGCGAAGCACTTTAATACAATAAAATTTCGACCCATGTTTATCATCCAGGGACAACAGAAATTAAATGGCACGGTCAGAGTCGGCGGCTCCAAAAACGCCGTACTGCCCATTATTTGTGCGGCGCTTCTGACCAAAGAAAAAGTTACCCTGCACAATGTCCCGAAGATCAGCGACGTTGGGGCCATGCTGCAACTGGTCAATTCACTGGGTGCCAAAACCTCTTTTGAAGACCACACCATTACCATTGAAGCCGGAGAGCTGACTCCTGCCAATGTCGACGAATCCCTGGTCAATAAAATGAGAGCCTCCATTTTGCTTTTCGGACCGGCCCTGGCTCGCCTGGGCGAGCTGGACCTTAGCTACCCGGGCGGCTGTGTTCTGGGCAAGCGGTCCGTTTATGCCCATACTTATGCTCTGGAACGCCTCGGCGCCGAAATCGTCCGCTCCGATACCCGCATTCACCTGCGCACCGCCAACCTTCACGCGGCCAAGATCATTATGCCGGAAATGTCCGTTACGGCCACGGAAAACGCCATCATGATGGCCGTGCTGGCGCCCGGCCATACCGAGCTTAAACTCGTGGCCGCCGAGCCGCATGTCCAGGACCTCTGCCATTTTCTGAATTTTATGGGGGCCAAGATCAGCGGCATCGGCACGCATTACCTCTCCATCGAAGGAGTCGGCGGACTGCATGGTGGCGAATACACCATTACCGGTGACTATCTGGAAGCCGGGACTTTCACCATTGCCGCCCTGATCACCGGCGGCACAGTAAAGATCGAGGGTATCCCCACCTGGCAACTGGACAGTTTCTGGCAGAAACTGGACGAAATGGGTGCCAGCTATCAGCTGGAGGAAAATTCCGTAACTGTATTGCCGACTGCTCATCTGACTGCTCCGACCACCGTCCGTACCGCCGTTTGGCCTTCCTTTGCCACCGATCTGCAGGCCCCCTTTTCCATTCTACTGACCCAGGCCGAGGGGGAATCCCGGATCTTTGAAACGCTTTTCGAGGGACGGCTGAACTACCTGGTGGAATTGGAAAAAATGGGTGCCAAAATTGAAATGCAGAATCCCCATCAGGCCAAGATATTCGGCAAAACACAATTAAAGGGCGTCCCCATTGCTTCTATAGATATTCGCGCTGGTGCTGCCATGGTTCTGGCCGGTCTGATTGCGGAAGGCACCACGCAAATTTCCAATATCAAATTCATTGACCGCGGCTATGAGGATTTCGACGGGAAATTACGCAGTCTGGGGGCGAAAATCAGCCGTGTGGAAATGTAGATATCTATGTCGCCGATATTGCCAATATTATTTTACCGCATCAGATACTTGTCAGAAAGTTCCGCAGGAAATCATGTGATTGTTCTATTAAATCAAGTTGATCTCGTAGCGCCAGATAATGAGCTTCATCACGAAGAACGCCTTGCTGAAGATATTTATTTTTTCTTTTGTCCAGCAGCTCCCTGGCACAGTCCAACGGAACGTCGCAATGAAACTGACTGGCCAGAATCGGGCCATACTGATAGGCCTGAATGGGACTGTTATCATTATAAGCCAGCAGGGTGGCGCCTACCGGAAGTTTTTCAATAATGTCACCATGACTGGCAAAAACATATTTGTCCTGGTGATCGGCAAAAAGTTTATTGTTTGCGCCATCCCCGGTAAGTTGTATTTTCGCCGGACCGAACTCCACACCGCGCGGATTTTCCGCTATGGAGGAACCCAGATGGTAGGCCAAAAATTGTGCGCCAAAACAAATGGCCAGGGCAGGTAAACCGGAATTCAACACGGCTTCAAATATCAGGTGCAAATCTCTTTTCCAGACAAAATCCTCATAAGCCGAATGCATTGATCCGGAAAAAATTACGGCATTCGCATCGGCCAAATCCTGAGGCACTGTTCCTCCGGAAGCCGGATGCACTTCCCTAAATTCAAAAGCTGTGTCACGTGGACCCAATATCCGTTTCAGATGGGTCGTCTGCGACATGGATTTATCGTCAATTATCGTATCGATCACCAGAATATTTTTCATGAATTCGTTATAAAAGGCCTTAATAATTTTGTATTCAGATCCACGATTTTATCAATATACTCTTTACTGTCAGCGGAATCATACACTCGGCTCTCGGCAATCCAAACTGATTTTTCCCGTTTCACTTTCACGGTCACGGCATGCTCATTTTTACAGGAAGCCTGGGCAAAATCATCGACATCCGAATGGGCGCACATCCAGCGCTGCATGGTTTCTATATCATCGAAATGCCCGGGTAAAACCACCAGTCTGGGATCCTCAAAACCCCTTTTGTTGAAGGCCTTCTCCTTCACTGCAGGCAATAGAAATAAAAGGTTTTCCATATGTGTGCGACCGCGCGCATCCCTGGCAGATCGATTAGTAGCGGCCAGGTCTTCAAATCTGGCCGAATATTCATTATGGATCTGCCGCGCCCGTTCCAGTCGGTCCTGCCCGTTTAGCACGTTCCGAAACGGGCGCGAATCATTGATTTGCAGCGAAGCGATGACCGTGGCATAGAGCATTTGCATGCCAGCCGCGGTTTGTCCCCATTCGCCGATCAGCTGATGGGTGCGGGAATTGGCATCGGTCGTGGCCGGCACAAATTCAAATTCATCCGTCAGCACCGGCTGAAATACCAAGTGGCAGCCGGCCTCCTGCAGCAGACAATTAACCTGGGCCCGGATTTCCAGCACCTGTCTGACCGCCTCAGCGGGACAGGGGAAAACATCTGTTTTTATTTCCAGCATCACCGAGGCCTGTTCAAAAGATAAATAGCCGGCCAGTGCTGGCATTTGCCTCAAAGCCTTTTTCATCAGCCATTCGCTGGCCGGCAGGTCTTCAATTCTTTCTTTGGCCCGCTCGCCGTTGACGATAAATCCTTCCAATTCCAGCCCCACTCCATAAGTATTTTCAGCATTTGTTTTAGTCATGTTTGTTTTTATTATCAAGTACAAAAAAAGCCTCAGCCCGTGAAGGGCTGAGGCTTTCCTATTTAACATAATTCATTCACGCCTCAACCCTTTGCTTAAAGAAAGCAAAGAAGAAGAAGCCGAAATTGATCACTGTTTGTTTTTTCATCACCAAAAATATAGGGTTCCTACCCAAAAAAGTAAAGCAGGCCTCAAAAACAGCCTTGATAAGTTGGAAAATTCTGGCCAAAAAAATATTTTTCCGGCTAAAAAAATTCTGGATAAATCATTTAGAATTTTCTAGACGGCCTTGGCCATTCGCCAGACAAATCGAAAAAGATTGCCTTGAACCAGTTTAAAGATCTTACTGTGAATACTTATTGCAAAATTTTCACGCGCTGCTATCAGCGTGGTGGTGTTGTTATAACTGATCACATCCAGATCCAAATCATAATATTTGGGCAGGGTCCTGGTCAAACGCTTAACGGTTGATGCTGATTGCCAGGTACCCCGTTCATCGCCGAAGGGGTGTATAACCAGCGCCCCGATATTGCGTTTGCTGCGCTCTGCCGGATAATCAGGTGCATGCTGATTCAAAAAATCAACAAATCCTTTGGCGATAAAGGCCTGTACTAACTTCGGTCGTGAAATCAATATATTGTCCAATACCTGCAACAGGCCGCTGGTGCCATAATAATACTGGACTTTTTGTTCCCGGATATTGGCGGCCTCATGCTTGTGCAATCTGGCCAGCTGATCTTCCGCCAGCCTGATTTTCCGGGTAATTTCCAGTTGTTTCTTCTGAACTTTCATCAGAACCGCTTCCCCCGGTAACGCGGAAAAAAAGCGGGTGCCATTTTTCTCCATGGATAATACCATTCCCAGTTCAACCAATCTTTCCAGATGGATATAAAGCGAGGAACGGTGCATGCCTAAATTACGGGCAATGACACTGGCCGGTTGATCTCCGAAGCGCAATAAATAGTTATAGATGGAGATTTCCCTCCCGCTCAGGTCCAGTTCCTTTAATAGTTCTTCCATCGTAGTCAATAATGGAAAAAAAGAAATTAAGAGGTCAAATTAACATTAAGACACGGGAAAGTCAAGTAAGAGGGGGTTATCCAGCATTTAGGTTTCCCTCAAGATAGATCAGTCCGTCCAGATCGGTGCGGAAAATAGTGGCCCCGATGGCCCGGAAATTATCCAGTGTACCCGCAAAAGGGTGCCCGAATTTATTGCCGGCCCCGCAGGAAACAATCACTTTCTGTGGCCTTATCCTTTTTAAAAAATCCAGAGTATTGCTTGTTTTGGAGCCGTGATGTCCGGCTTTCAAAACCTGGGCATTTAAATTCAGGGCAGGCTTTTTGAGCAATTCGGCCTCCTTTTCCATCTCCAGGTCGCCGCTGAAAAAACCGATGAATTTGCCGCTAATCAGACGATATACCAGCGAGCTGTTGTTGATATTGGCAATATGCTTTCCCACCCAGCTTTCCTGGGGATAAATAATATCCAAGGCGGTTTTGCCGATACGGAAATCTCTCTGCTGCGGATACCAGATCTTCACGCCTTTCAGTTTTGCCAGATCCTGCAGCTGGCGGTAGGCGACATAATCATATTCCACCCCGGTCAGCAGTAAATTGTTGACCTGATAACGGTTTAATACCTCCAGCAGACCGTTGATATGGTCGGCATGGGGATGCGTCAGTATCATCAGCTCGATTTCCCTGTCATAAAAAGGCATGATTTTCCCCAGCCATTCCAGCACCTTGGCATCGGGCCCGCCGTCGGTCAGAATCCATTCCCCCTCCGGCAGCCGCGCCAATATGGCATCTCCTTGCCCCACGTCCAAATACCAGATCTGCAATTTTCCTGCCGGCAGGGACCACCAGATCCAGCAGGCCACAATAATGATTACCAACAATGATAATAATAAAGCGGGGAATAGTTTTGTCCATTTCATGAATCAATCCTATTCCCCGCTTATGAAGCTTTACGAAAGTTTTTCTAAATTATTTTTTCTTTTTTCTGGTGAATACCGCGCCAGCCCCGGTAGAGAAGAGCAGCAGGAAAGCCAATTCCGGACCGGTCTTGGGCAGGGACAAAGTGGTAATCAGACCCGCACTTTCATTTCCAGCAGGGTCCTTGGTAGTCAATTTGAAGTAATAGAGAACGTCGGATTTCAAATCCGTAAAATTATAGTTCTTGCTGTCTTTGCCGAGTACTACTCCCTGGCCATAGGTTGCGCCGCGATCGCTGGACATATAGATCACAAAATTGGCGACTCCCGCCAGTTTGTCTTCCTTGGGAGACCAGGAAAGATTGGCTACCATATTAGCCATCGCTTTGGCCACCAGATTGCTGGCCGCTTCCTCCACCGAGCTGGCGGCGGGGGTGGTGGTTGTTGTGGTTGCCGCGGTGGCTACACCATTGAAGGTAGTAGCGGAATTCTGGGCGTCCATGGCATTGCCGGCGATATCTTTAACCTTAATCACAATCAGGTTATAGGGCTGGGCTTTCAGTTCATCCGTGGTCAGAGTGGCCTTGGTGCCGTTTTGACTGATGGCGACTTTGGTCACATTGGTAATCTTGGTATTGTCAGCAGCATCAGTAATGATGAAATTTTCTGCGGCATTGGTTAAAAGGACTACCGGCTCAGAGAAAACAACTTCAACGGTTGTGGAATCGAGAGCGTTTACGCTGACCAGTTTTGGCGGTTCCGCATCGGCTGCCGGCTTGGTTGGTTCCGTGGTGGTTGTCACGGCTGGAGCGGCTGGCTGAACTAGGTCCGTGCCATTGAAAAAAGCTGTGTCACTGGTCCCGCTGATGATAGGATTACCGGCCAGATCCTGAATTTGAATGCCGGCTGTTAATATATATTTTGAAGATTTCTTTTGGTCGGCGGTGGTAAGCAATACGGTCTTGTTGCTCTTGTCCGTGGCATCCAATTCAGCCTTGCTTACAGCGATATTGATGCCCAGGAAATCATCTTTGATCGAGAAGGCGGCTTCCGGTTTGGTGGCCGGCAGTTTAATGCCCTCGGAAAAGGTCACTTTGACCTGATTCTTATAGGTAGCCATGGCACTGACGACTTTTGGTGCAATATTGTCGGCACCGGCTGGGGTCGTGGCTGCTGTCCCCGCTGATCCGGGGGCCTTTGGCGTCGCACTAACCTCCGTGCTGTAAAATTCACTTTCATTGCCGGCGGCATCGTAGGCGGTGACGGCAAAATAATAAGTGGTGTCATTAACCAGGTCCTTAATGTCATAGGTAAGGACATTCTTCACGTCAATCGGGCCTTTGGTATAGCTGGCGGTGTCGGATGATACCGAAGCTGTCCCGTAGAAAATTTTATAACCGGTTACTCCGACATTGTCCGTGGCGGCGTCCCAGCTCAGTGTGACCATTTTATCCCCGGCGACCGCTTTGACATTGGAAACATCCGATGGATAGGTGGTGTCGGCTGTCGCGGCTACAGTTCCGGACTCCGGAATGGGGGTGTCGGCCGCCAAAACTGAATTAATCAGAAGTGGCGAGAACAGTGTCACCAGCAGGGTGACCAGGTAGGCGTTGCCAATGAATCTTTTTGTTTTCATGACTTATTGATTAGATTTTGTATTTATTAAAATCTTTATATTGTAACATAAAAAAAGGGCTGAATGAAGACTAAGATCAGAATTATTTTCTATTTACAGGTTGACATTTGAAAATAGTATTTCTAAACGAATCTTCGAAGGCTTTTAAAAAGCCGAAAAATCAATATAATGCAAACTATACCAAACAAAGCCTTATGAAGATAAAACTGGGGTTCTCCATCACCGAACAGATACCGGCTATACGCTACACGGTCATTCTGGTTAAAAACGCCGATAATCTCCGCAAAATTTCCAGCCTCTCGCAGCTCCTGCGCGGCACTGCGGTCGTTACCAAAAACGACCTTAAAAAAGCCGAACGCAAAAATCTTTTTTCACAGGTAACCGAAATCACCACGGCCTCCGGCGCCACCTTTTTGGAGGGGTATTTGCTGGGCAATCGCCTGAAAAAAATAATGGCCGGCAAGGAGATTGAGGGGAAAAATAACCTGATTAACCTGGTCAATTATCTTTCGCTTAAGCATTTTCTCCCCCTCTTCGGTTTCGATCTTGACCAGTGTGAGCGTGACTATACCCTGAATTTTTATTTGCCGAAAAAGGGAAAGAAATCCCCCGATCTTAATTTTTCAGCTGAAACAAAGCACTTTGTCATCTGGTTCCCCAATCTCGGCAACTGGCCGGACGAGCAGATTGACAGCTTCATTGCTGAAATAGATCTCTGCCTGAATAAATACATGCAAACGCGCATCGCCGAGGTTTTCCACCTGGATGCCGAACACCGGGAAATCGATCTTGGTTACGAATCAGAACTGGAACAGGACTACAAAGCAAATCAGGAGCAGAAAGAGCCCGCTCCGGAAGAGATCCCGCCTGCATCCCCTGCCTCTTTTCAGGAAGGCGATATTCTTGCAGAAAATGAAAAATTTACCTTGCCGCCTGAAACGCCTGATATCCACCTTGAACTGAAAAAATGGCTGACCGAAATTGTGGCGGAGGAATTCCCGGAACTGACGGAAAAGGAACCGGCGGAAGACAATTCCGGTCTGATCGAGGTGGAAATACCAAAAGAAGCGGCCCATGGTGACCTGTCAACGAACATTGCCATGAAACTGGCCAAAATTCTGGGTCAGCCGCCCCAAGATATCGCCCAGAAAATTCTACAGGCGCTGCAAAAAAAGCAGTCTGCAGGTCCGGGCTTGCTGGAAAAAGTGGAACTGGTACCCCCGGGTTTTATCAATTTCCACTTTAGTCTGGCTTATTTTCAAACACAATTGGCTAATATTCTGGCTGCCCGGGAAAAATACGGGCGCCAAAATCTCGGGCATGGCGATAAAGTCATGATCGAATGGGGCTCACTGAACATTGCCAAGCCCTTTGGGGCCCATCATTTTATGACTACCATCATCGGTAATACTCTGGTCAATCTTTACCGCGTCATCGGCTACCAGGTGCTTTCCGCCGATTTCCCCGGCGATTGGGGTACCCAGTTCGGCAAATCGATTTATGCTTACCGCCATTGGGGTGATCAGGCCGTAGTGGAAAAAGACCCTGTCAATGAACTGCTGAAACTGTATGTAAAATTTCATGAAGAGGCGGAAAAGGATCCCTCGCTGGAAGACGCTGCCCGTGAAGAGTTCCGCAAGCTGGAGGCCGGCGATCCTGAAAATAAAAAGCTGTGGCAATGGATAGTGGACGTATCTACCCGCGATCTTTATTCCATTTATCAGACCCTCGGGGTTAAGCATGACCGCAGTTACCCGGAATCAAAATACAATGAGAGCTGCCGCAAAATTCTGCAGCGGGGCAAGGAGCTGGGCGTTTTTACCGAGGGGGAAAAAGGAGCCTTCATCGTTAATCTGGAAACGGAAAAATTACCTACGGCTATGGTCCAAAAAGGTGACGGAGCCACTCTTTATGTGACCAGAGACCTGGCCAGTATCGAGGACCGTCTCACTTCCGAACCGGATCTGAAAAAAATAATTTATGTCGTGGACAACGCCCAGTCTCTCAATTTCAAACAGCTTTTTGCCATTGCCAACCGCCTGCATCAGGCGGATCCGGCTTACCCAATCACGGAATTCAAGCATGTGGCTTTTGGTCGCATGGGCTTTGCCGACAGCTCCATGAGCACGCGCAAGGGAAACATCATCCAGGGCCGGGATATCATCAAGGAAGCACATGACCGCGCCGAAAAAATCGTCCAGCAAAAACTACTGGAAAACGGCACACAGCTCTCTCCCAGTGAGACCCGCCATCTGGTGCATGGACTGGCCATTGGCGCCATCAAATACGCCATGCTGTGCCAGGCGCCGGAGTCCGATCTGACTTTTGACTGGGACAAGGTGATATCATTTGAGGGGAACAGTGCGCCCTATCTTCAATACAGTTTGGCCCGTGCCCACAGCATCCTGCGCAAAGCCTATTCTGCCGATACGGCATCGGAAATCACCGACAGACCGGCCAAAACTGGCAAACAGATCAGCGAAGATCAAATTAGTCTGTTTTCTCTGGCCAATAAACCCAAACCAGAAATTCAGCCGGCCGCCGCCGAACAGGAATTATCTCCTTTTGGCCTGCCGGCGGAACAGGCTTTACTGCGCCTGCTGGTACAATTCCCCGACAGGATCGCGGCGGCGGCCCTCAACTATAAACCCAACATTGTTACCACTTACCTGCATGAAATGGCTCAGACCTTCAATACCTTCTATGGCGCGGTGCCAGTGCTGAAATGCCAGCGCGAAGACTTAAAAGAAGCACGCCTCAACCTGGTCCGTGCTACGGTCCAGATACTGAAAAACGGACTGCAAATACTCGGTATAGCCACATTCGAGCGCATGTAAGGGCCTTGTCTCTTTGACAAAAACTGAAAAAGGGCTTTATAATCGCCTCTTCTTTTATCAGTCGCCTCATGCCTCCAAACGATCATGATCAGTCCGGTCAGCAAAACCCGCGGGAAGACGGTTTTGTCTATGCTCTTGATGCTGAACAGCCCGCCGCCGATCAGTTTGAAAATCTTTTCCAGATGCGTTTCCTGATGGCCCAGGGTCGTCTGCAGAAAATAGCCCTGCTCAAACAGCAGTTGAGCAATCTGGAGGAAGACTATCTGGCCAGCAGGCAGCTTTTCGACTCGCAGATAACCCTGCGCGACAGGAAAGAACTTAACTCCTTCTTTGATCTTGAGGTAATTGCTCCCGAGGAAACGGCTGAAAGTGCCGTGGCCAGAGCCAGGCTGGATTTTTTGAAAGTGATACTTTCCCATTTGCTTGAAGAAAAGGAGGAAGTTATCAAGAAATTCCGCATGGAGGTCAGCGTCCGGGGAATGGATAAAATTTCCTATGATCGACTTTTTCAAATGATCTTTGCCGATATTTACCCCCAAATTGCTGACCAATTGGATCCCGCGACTATCAGAGCCTTACACTGTTATGGTCTGTCCTCAACTAATATCGGCTATGAATTTTATCTGCTTTGCCAGAATTATCCTCATCTGAAAACACCCGAGGTGGATATATATAGCAAGGAACAGGTCAACACTTTTTACGGTCATTTACTGGGCACAATCAGCGGTATTGGGCGACCGGTCTATGAAAATTATTACCGTAAATGGGAGGCGCTGACCAAAGAAATCGGCGAATATGGAGATCCGAAAACCCACCTTCCCAGTGCCTTCCGTTTTGGGAAGCTGAAGGAAAGCATGCGCCTATATTTATTGCGGGAAAGCTTCAGGAATTCCATTGTAGAAGCAGTAAACCCGGAACAATCGCAACTTGTCAGCGACGATGAACTCTCCCCGGAAGCCTTGCTTTTACA
>Ga0182027_10000345_pt1 | contig 80298 bp, 69 predicted proteins | sample 712E1DmetaG_FD_121300 | JGI IMG/M metagenome (GOLD analysis project Ga0182027, IMG submission 121300) | Permafrost microbial communities from Stordalen Mire, Sweden - 712E1D metaG (Illumina Assembly) | ecosystem: Environmental > Terrestrial > Soil > Wetlands > Permafrost | place: Sweden...
GAGCTGAACGGGATCGAACCGTCGGCCTCCTGAATGCCATTCAGGCGCTCTCCCAGCTGAGCTACAGCCCCATGGGTTGGGTAAAGGTAACTACCAGCCGGCGCGGCGTTGGTCAACCCTGTCCGCGGCTTGCTGGCTTGACAGAGGGGTAGGGGGTGGCAGAGTCTGCCGTTCCCTGGGGGACGCAATCCCTGGGTTTTGCAAAGGATTTTCTGCAGGAGAAGCCATGGCAACGATCGATTTCGGTGGAGTCAAAGAAGAAGTCGTCACCCGCGACGAATTCCCCATGAAGAAGGCGCTCGAGGTCTTGAAGAACGAGACCGTCGCGGTGATCGGCTACGGCGTGCAGGGCCCGGCCCAGTCGCTCAACATGCGGGACAACGGCGTCAACGTCATCATCGGCCAGGCGTCCAGGTTCAAGCGCGACTGGGACCGCGCGGTCAACGACGGCTGGGTGCCGGGCAAGACGCTGTTCGAGATCGAGGAAGCCGCGGAGCGCGGCACCATCATTCAGATGTTGGTCTCGGACGCCGCGCAGAAGGCGATCTGGCCCGACATCAAGAAGCACCTCAAGAAGGGCGATGCAATCTACTTCTCGCACGGCTTCTCCATCGTCTACAAGGACCAGACCGGCGTGATTCCGCCCAAGGATGTGGACGTGATCATGGTCGCGCCCAAGGGCTCGGGCCTGAACGTACGGCGCAATTTCCTCTCGGGCGCGGGCATCAACTCTAGCTTCGCGGTCGAGCAGGACGCCACCGGCCGCGCGCGCGAGCGCGCCCTGGCCATTGGCATCGCGGTGGGTTCGGGCTACCTCTTCCCCACCACCTTCCAGAAGGAAGTGTACAGCGACCTGACCGGCGAGCGCGGCGTGCTGATGGGGGCACTGGCCGGCATCATGGACGCCCAGTACGAGGTCCTGCGCGCCAACGGCCACAGCCCGAGCGAGGCTTTCAACGAAACCGTCGAGGAGCTGACCCAGAGCCTCATCCGCCTGGTCGACGAGAACGGCATGGACTGGATGTACTCGAACTGCTCGGCAACTGCGCAGCGGGGCGCGCTCGACTGGCGCCCGCGTTTCAAGTCCGCGGTGCTCCCGGTTTTTCACTGGCTCTATGACCGCGTGGCCTCGGGCAAGGAAACCGCGCGCGTGCTCGAATCGACCGGCGGCCCCAACTACCAGGAACTGCTCGGCAAGGAACTGGCCGAAATGGGAAACAGCGAGATGTGGCGTGCAGGCAAGGCCACGCGCGCGCTGCGTCCCAAGCAGGCAGCCAAGGCGATCTCGGCTGACACCAAGGGAGTAGGCGGGCGAAGCGAGAATTAGCAACCGCGCGGATTGAGCCGGCGGTAGGGGCGACCTGCGGTCGCCCCACCCACGCAGCTAGATCCGTCGCCGTACCAGCAGCAACCCGACGCCCACCACCACGGGCAGGTGCCACAGGCGCGGACCGTACACCATCAGGCTGCCCAACAAAAACAGTGCCAGCGCGACAGCCGTGATCACCGGCAGGTTGCCGCTCGGCCTGAAAGTCGAGGGCTCCTCATCGAACGCGCTCGCGCCACCTCCCATCATGGAACGCCACAGCGAGATCTGCTCGCCGGCCCTGCGCGGACGGCGGCCCATCTCGCGCGCAGCCAGTTCCTCCAAAGCGGCCCGTCTGGCGGCCTCCTGCTGCGGCGAAAGCGGCTTGCCCCCAGGGACGGGAAGTTCGGAAGCAGATCCCTGCTGCCCCGATTCAGGCTGACTAGCCCGCCACAGCTTCTCGTTGTAGGCGCGCGCTTCACCGGTGTCGAGCCGCGCTCCGCAGTTGACACATTTTCGGTCGAAGAGGTTGTTGGGCCTTTCGCAACTGGGGCAGTCGTTGCGAGGCACGGCCTTGAAGCCTTCTGCGTCTACCGATATTGACATGTGCCCCTCGGTTGGCGGGCGAAAAGCGCTAGAGGGGCGACCGAGCGGCGGCTTCTCCCCGGGTGCCAACACCACATCGAAGCGGTCACTGGTGGGCGAGTGGGCAGGCTCATCAGCAGCGTCGCTGCGCGGCCCTTCCAGTTGGCGGAAGCGGTTGAGGGTCTCGTCGTCCATGATTCGCGCGACTCTGCGCTAGGAAATGCCCATGCTGCCCGGCCGTTGGGGTTCAGGCGGAGAGGCCGGGCGGGTGCGGGTGCGCGCCCACTCGCGCAGGCGCGCAATGTCTTCGCGCATGGTCACAGCCAAAGGCATGGTCTCGCCGAGAGTGGGGAGCAGGTGCCGTTGTTCCAGTTCCACGCCCTCGGCAAAGGCTGCGTAGAGCCCGCTCACGATGACTTGCTCGATCTCGGCGCCGCTGAAGTGCTCGGCCCGCCGTGCCAGGTCCTCCACATCGAAGCTGTCAGGGTTGCGACCAAAACGCTGCAGGTGGATGCTGAAAATCTGTGCCCGCTCGATGGCGGTAGGCAGATCGAGGAAGAAGATCTCGTCGAAGCGCCCCTTGCGCAGGAGTTCCGCCGGCAAGCTGTCGATGCGGTTGGCGGTGGCCACCACGAACACCGGCGCGGTTTTTTCCTGCAACCAGGTGAGAAAGCTGCCGAACACGCGCGCGGTGACGCCGCTGTCGCTGACCCCGGACGACCCCAGCCCGGACAGGCTCTTTTCCAACTCGTCGACCCACAGCACGGCCGGGGCGATGCTCTCGGCAATGCGCATGGCTTTGCGCATGTTCTCCTCGGACGAGCCCACCAGGCCGCTGAAGATGCGCCCCATGTCCAGGCGAAGTAGGGGCAGATGCCACTGTGAGGCCACTGCCTTTGCGGTCAGGCTCTTGCCGCAACCTTGTACCCCGAGCAGGAGCAGACCCTTGGGCGCGGGCAGCCCGAACTGGCGCGCTCGCTCGGTGAAGGCAGCGGTACGCTGAGCAAGCCAGGCCTTCAGATTCTGCAGGCCCCCGATGCTGGCGAAGCTCTCGCTGGTTGCGTAGTACTCGAGGAGGCCGCTCTTGCGGATGACTTGGCGTTTTTCCGCGAGGACGAGCTGGATGTCGGCCGCGTCCAGGCGTTGGTCCTGGGCGATGGCCTTGGCAAAGGCGTTCTCCGCCTCGGACAGGGTCAGGCCCAAGGCGGCCTTGAGCAGGGGCTCGACGTCCTCGTTGCGTAGATCGATGACGGCCTTCTTACCCTCGCGCACCACCGCCACGATCTCGCGCAGCAGCTTGAGCAGGTCCTCGATGCCGGGCAGCGGCACGTCCAGCACCGAGATTTCCTTTTCCAGTTCGGCCGGGATGTTGAGCACCGGCGAGACCAACATCATGGTGGTAAACGTGCTCTTCAAGGTGCGGGCCAGCTCGCGCATGCGCCGGATCACCGCTGCGTCGTTCAGGTATGGATGAAAATCTTTGAACACCACCAGCGCCGGCTCGGCGAGTTTTTCGACGGCCGCGAGGGCTCCGCCAGGATCGGTAGGCCCGTCGGTTTTGTTCGGCGGCCGTCCGTTTTCCACGCGGCACAGCCCCTGCGTGACCGACCAGGTGTAAAGCGCCTTGCCGTGCGATTCGGCCAAGTTGGCGAGGAGCGCGTCAACCCGCTGCTCTTCCCAAGTGACGAGGTAGATGAGCGGGTAGCGGGCGCGGATGAGGACGTCGAGTTCCTCGACAAAACCTGACAGGGAAGGGCTGGTGCGTGATTCGGGCACGTCCTGCCATTATGCTCCGATCCGGCGGCGGGTAGAAGAAGCCCTTGCTCAACCCTGGCTAGTCTGCGCGTATCGCGTGGGGTCATGCAGCCCTGTCATTCAAGCCAGGCGACAGAACAGACGAGATTTCCCATTGAAAGTCGAGGTCTGTGGGCTCACATGCCACACCTGCAAACCGTCTCCGTCGGACGTGAAGGACGCCGTACTCGAAGGTGGGAGCCGAGCTCCCCGAGGAGGGACGCGTGAACTCGGTCAAGAACAGAAAAGTCCTCGTGGTGGAGGACTCCCGGCTCATCCACAAAATGTACGAGGTCATGTTGCGGCCAACCACCCTGTTGTCTGCCTTCAATGGGCACGAGGGGCTGGACAAGCTCAGCCAGAGCCCTGACGTGGACTTCATCATTCTGGACATCAACATGCCCAAAATGACCGGGCTGGAGTTTCTGGCGCAGGTTAAGACCACCCCGGCCCTGGCCAAGATTCCCGTCATCATCGTTTCGACCGACGGCAAGGAAGAAGACGTCGCGCGCGGTCTGCAGAGCGGCGCGGTGGCCTACCTGAGAAAACCGTTTCAACGCTAGGATCTCCTCAAGATCATCAATCGAATCGAGTCCGAGCAAACTGCGGCATGAGCGAGGACAACAACATGACCGATCCGCCCCCTTCTGCGGACGTGCCCGCCGATGAGAAGGCCCCAGCCCGCGCGGGGCGAGACGCCATGGCCACCTTGCGGCGTGCGCAGCAGCTTGTCAGCGACGCACAGGCGGCCATCGAGGAGGCGAGCCGCGTGGTGGGCCAGGGGGGCGGCGCACGCTCTGCGGGCGGGGCGGAGGCGCGCCTGGCAGTCGCTGAAAGCGAGCGCCAGGAACTAGCCAGTCGTCTGGCTGAGGTTGAGCACCAAGTCGGCCGTTTGATGACCCTGTACGTAGCGACCTATCAACTCCATGCCACGCTCGATCCCGCGGAGGTGCAGTCGACCATCGCCGAGATCGCCCTCAACCTGATCGGCGCCGAGCAGTTCGTCCTGCTGCTCATCGACGAGGAGGACAAGGGCTACGAAGTGCGGCTCATGCAGGGCGGGGCCGACACGCGCTGGGAGCAGAGCGAGTGCTACACCGGCGGCGATGCGCTGGTGGATGCGGCGTTGGCCGACGGGGGACTGCGTTTCGGGCCTACCGACGAGTCGCCGGCTCTGGCGGTGGTACCCTTGCGCGTGCAAGACTTGACGGTCGGGGCGCTGGTCATTCTCAAGCTCTTGGAGCACAAGCCGGCCTTCGTGAAGGAAGACCACGACTTGCTCGATCTGCTGGGGGCCCACGCTGCGTCCGCGATTTTTGCCTCACGGGTGTACTCCAAGACGGCGCGCAAGTTGCGCACCCTCGAAAGTTTGATCCGTTTGGTCAACAAGGGATAACGTGAGCGCGACCATCGCAAATAGCCAGCGGCATCGGACATGAGCTTCCAGGGTCGAATCGAGGATGTCGCCATCGCGGACGTGATGCAGCTCATCCGCTTGGGTGGGCATTCGGGCAGCTTGTCGATCCGCGCTGGTGAAGAGGAGGCGCTCATCGGGTTCGAACGCGGTCGCCTGGTCAGCGGCTGGAGTTCCCGCTCGTTGCGCCTGGGCGAGTTGCTGCTCGGGGCGGGCGCTCTCGACGAGCCTACCTTGCAGCGGGCGCTGGAGGCGCAAGAGGTCGAGCGACCTCGGCGCGCCATCGGGCAGATTCTGGTCCGCCAAGGTGCCACCACGCCGGAAATCATCCGACAGGTCATCGGGCGCGAGATCGAGCGCGTGGTCAAGGAGGTGCTGGCCTGGCCCACCGGCACCTTCGATTTCGCGCTGGACGACCTGACCCCAGTGGTGGAGGTGTCGCGCCTCTCCGGTGCGCCCAAGGTCGACCTCGACACCCAGCAGGTTCTTCTGGAGGTCCTGCAGGCCATAGAGGAAGAGTCCGTCCGCACCGCCTGCCAGCCGCCCACCCCCACCGAGGTTGCGCCGGAAGGGTCGGAGGCGGTCGAGGAGTTCGTGCACGTGATCACCAGGAGCGGGCGCAAGCCGCTCGACGGTGCGCTCAGGGAGAGCTCCGAGTCCACCGTCTCTGAGACCGCAATCACCGCCAAGCTCGAGGTGCCGGATCGCCCGCGCTTTCAACTGGTTTCGCCCGATGTCGAACTGTTGGCGCGGATCAATCAGCTTCTAGCTGAAACTGGCGACCACATGTCGGCGGTGGGCTTGCGCGACGCTGGGGCGTCGCTTCTGGGCGAGGCACCGCCCATCGTGGTGGTGGATCTCCGCTACCAGGCGCGAGGCGCGGACACGCTCACCGCACTCTGCCGGTCGCGGCCACGGGCCTCCGTGGTCGTGCTTTTCGAGGGGCGTGCGCCTTTGCGCGACCTTTTCCGCGCGGGTGTGCTGTCCATCACTGCGGCATCGCCCGAAACGGTGGTCGCCTGTGTGCACAGTGTGGCGCGCCAGCGCCGGTACCTTTCCAACGAAAGTGCCATCACCGAGGGCGTGCGCGCCAGCCTGGCGCGCCTGCGCCGGATCATTGTCGATTTGCGCTCGGGGCTTCTCTCGACCTCGGTGTCGGCCAATCTGCTCAGCGTGGTGGCCGAGTCGCTTGACCGGGGCGTGCTCCTGGTGCCCGACCGCGATCAACTGGTGGCTCTGGGTGCGTTTGGGCAAACCGCACAGGGCGAGGAGTTGCTGAGCAAGACACAGAATCTCGCCTTCCCGGTTGGCCCAAGCGGGGTTTTCTTCGAGTGCCTTTGCGACAGTCACACCCGCCGCATGAGCTTCGACAGTGCGCAATTGCCGCCGGCTTTCCGCGAGGTGGTCGACCGTCCGGTGTCCGGCGAGATTGCCGTCTTGCCCGTGCCGGGCAGCGAGCACGTGATCGCCATCATCTACCTCGACAACGGCGCACGTGATCGTCCGGTGGGCGATATCGAGCTCTTTGAGCTAGCGGCTTTCCAGCTCGGACTGGCGTTGGAAAACGAATTCCTGCGGCGCTCGGGCCCCGAGCAGAGGACAGGCGGCCCCGCCATCAAGATGCGCACCATGGGCTAGCGCCGTGGAAGAGCTCTTCGCATCCCTCACCAAAGACTTCGGCGAGGAGACAGGGCCACTGGCGCGCGAGGTGGCCACCCTGGTCGCTTCTGCGTGCCATGCCGTCGGAGCGCCCTGACATCGACCTGCTGGTCGAGGGGCTCGATTCGGGTCGCCGGGCAGAGGCGCTTGGCCGCCTCTTCTTGCTCGCTCCTTTGCCTGTCGACCTGGTGCCCATGGAGTTGGGGCGTCGGGAGATCGTGCAGCGAGCCCTTGAAGAGGGGGAGATCCTCTATGCCGCCTGAGCACCCTATGCCGTTGCTCTGGACGAGGCCGAGCTGAGGCGTCACGCCAGCCGCTTGGAACGAACGCACCCAGGCATCCGCGAAGACCTGCGTGGCTTCGAAGAGGTCGTGCTGGGCTGGATCCAGACGCTAGAAGACGCCGCCACGCCGTAGGGGCGACCTGCGGTCGCCCCGCACGCGGCTGCGCTCGCCCCTACCGCTTCGCCGCTGGTGTGCCGCCTCCCCGGCGGAAGCGCTTCCATACCACGGCGTCGAGCGCCCAGCGGCCACAACCCAGCATCAAGATGGCCAGGCTTGCCGTCAGGTAAAGCAGGGTGGCCTCGCGCTGGCGCCAAGGCAGGCCGGCCTCGCCGGAGAAAAACGTCAGGCCCAGGCTGAAGGCGAGCAGCAGGGCTGCCAGCCGACCAGCCAGGCCAAGGGTGACCAGAATGCCACCGACGAATTCCGCTGCCACGGCCAGCATCAGGCTGTGGCGATGGCCCATGCCGAGCGGGTCAGGAAAGCTGGCCATGCGTTCACTGTAGTGGCGCACTTTTTCCCAGCCGTGCAAACAAACCATGTTGACGCCCACTCCAAGGCGCAGGACGAACAGCCCCAGGTTGACGACATTCTCTTTGCTGAAGACCGACACGGGTGAAGCGTCGCACATCTGCACGAAAGACCCAAGAAAATGGGCAATTTGTGCCTACCCGCGCTTCATTGCTTCGACGACTTCGTCTACCGTGGGCAGGCCGGAACGCGAGCCCAGGCTGCGGCAAGCCAGTCCTGCGGTGGCGTTGGCGAAGGGCAGGGCGCGTTCCAGCGACCAGCCTTTGAGTTGGGCGTAGGCGAAGGCGCCGCAGAAGGCATCGCCCGCGCCGGTGGTATCTGCCACAAAGACGTCGATGGCGTCCTGTTGGACCAACTTGGTGCCCTCCAGGGCAACCGCGCCGGCCTCGCCCATGGTGATGACCGCGGTCCGCGGACCCAACCGGGTGATCTCGCGCAGGCTGTTGGCCAGCTCGTCAGAAGGCGCCAGCTCGTTGGCAAAACGCTCGGAAGCCACCACGATATCGGACAAAGTGAGCAGCTCGCCCATGCCACCCGAAAGTTGGCTGGCGTTGAGCAGGACGGTGATCCCCTTGGCGCGCGCCTTTTCCGCGACCGCGGCTTGCAAGGCTGGCTGCGATCCGTCGATGCACAGAAGTCGCGCACCGTCGAGCAATCGGTCCGGCAGATCGCGGGTAGAGAGCGCCGTCACATTGCCGCGAGAAAGCAGAATCCTGCGCTGGTGACTGAGTTCATCGATCTGGATGACCGAGACCGGAGACACCTTACCCTTTTCGATCGCCAGCACGGACGTGTCGATGCGCAGTTGTTGCAGGGAGCGAAGGATGAACCGGCCGAACTCGTCGTCACCCACCCGACCGAAATAGCGCCCGCGCACCCCGAGCGTGGCCAGCACCGCCAGGATGTTGGTGGCGGAGCCGCCACCCTGCATGCTGAAGACCGATATTTCCACCAGTCGGTGCTCGACGCGCGGCACAACGCACATCAGGTCCACGGTGGCCAGGCCGACGCCCACGGCCAGATCACCGCGCGCGGCGCCTGCGCGTCGATCGGAGGCCGGCCGCTTTGCGGCCGGGCGGGTCTTCTTGCGGTTAGGCTTGCGGGGTTCTCGCGCTTTCACCACGGGCCTATGCTACCACCCCATGGAAATTTTTCTTGTTTGCGGCAACTGATGGTCTAGTTGGACTCGCGAAGACCAGCGGACGCCGGCAGGAGAGGCCTGCCCAGCGCGCTCTGGCCCTCGATGAAGCGTTCCAGCGCCGCCACCGCTTTCGCACAGCTCGCATTCGCGTAGTACGAGCGGCCCAGATAGTAGAGCAGCTCAGGCCGTCGCTTGACATAGTCGGCGTCGTCAGCCAGGGGCTTGAGCTCGTCGATGGCATCGCCGTAGAACTCAGCCTTGTATTCGAGAAGGCCGGTGAGCAGGGCGACGTCCTTGCCCAGCTTTCCACCCCAGGTCTCCTCGGGCCAGTCGTCGACAACCTTGAAGGCGCTGGCGAACTTGTTCTTGTCCACCAGCGCGACGATCTGCTGGTACTCCGCGCGCACGCGCTCGGCTATCCCTGGCGCCAGTCCGGGGGGCGGCACAGGCGGTTGCAGTCCGTCGTCTGGGGCAAGCGCGATCTCGGGATCGCGATCCTCGCGCGTGGCCACCAGGTCAAGCAGTAGGCGCGCGTGCGCCACCTCGGGGCCGCTGCCCGCAGCCTCGGCCCGGCGCTGCCATAGGTGGGCCTCGCGCGCCTTGCCGTGAGCCAACAGGCTGCGCGCCAGCCGCGCCATGGCGACCGCGCGGTCAGGGCCGTCGTAGCCGGCCACCAGCTCGCTCAGGCGGCCGTAGGGCCACATCGGACCGTAGATCTTGGCCAGGTACGGATCGAACTTGGCGTAGCCAAGCAGATCGCGTGGGGCCGCAAACTCGATGAGCGCATTGTCGTCGGTGTTCACCGTTGCGCCGGCGGTAAACGAGCGCAGTTCTTCCGGGCCGAGCAGCAGGAAGGCGGGCACGTCGTGGGGCGAAGCGAAGCCGGCCCGCTTGGCCTCGGCTGCAACCATCGGATCTTGGAAGGCACGCGCGATCTGGCGCACGTCCAGATTGATGGGGTGGCGGCGGGCAATCAAGATGGTGTCGGAGGACAGGTCCTCGGCGGCGAACACCATCACATAGGGAAATTCCTCGGCCAGCGTGCGGTAGATGGCCTTGATGTTCCAGGGGGCCATCTCGTAGAGCTGCGCCCACTGACAGAAGATGCCGTCGTCGCGCAGGCGCGCCTTGACGTCCTGGAAATACTCGCGGGTGAACAGGTTGGAAACCCCGGTAATCCAGGGATTGGACGGCTGGCTGATGATAACGTCGAACTTGTCGCTGCGCTGGCTGAGGAAGTTGCGGCCGTCACCCACCAGGGCGCGCACCTTGGGGTTCTCCAAGGGGCGCTGATTGACGCTGTCAAAGAAGTGCGACGCCTCGTAAATGGCCGGTTCCAACTCCACCACCTCCAGCGAGGCGATCGGGTACTGGGTGACCGCACCCGCGGTCACGCCCGAGCCGAACCCGACCAGCGCGACCTTGGGCGGGTGATCGTTCTGGTAGAGTAAGAGCGGCAAGAGGCCCACGCTGATCTGGGTCGGCATGTCAGCGTCGTTGGAGGCGTCGACCTTGCCGTTGTTTTTCAGGGAGAATACCTTGCCCCACTGGTCGACCGACACGGTCGTGGAGATGCCGTCCTTGTAGTAGACCAGCTTGGGCATCTGCCATTTCTTCTTTTGGTGGCGGTGCTCGACAATTTCGATGTAGTCGCGTGCCATGGAAACGCGAAAGAAGCCGATGGAGAAATCGGTGAGATTCCAGCGCGGCAGGGCCAGAGCCAAAAGCGCCATGCCCGCCGCAGTAGCCATGCCCAGGATGCGGCGGGAAGGCGCAAGGCTGCGGCAGACCGAGAAAAGCAGCGCGGCCAGCCCCAGATCGAGCACCGCCGAGACGTAGATGCCCTTTTGCAACCCGAGCTGGGGCAGGACGACAAAGCCCGACAGGAACGATCCCACGATGGCACCCACGGTGTTGAGCGCGTAGGCCGAGCCCACATCGCGGCCCACCCGGTGAAGGCTCGCGGTCACCACCCGCACAGTGAGCGGGAAGATGGCGCCCATGAGGAAGGTCGAGGGCAAGACCGCGATGCAGGCCAGGGTGAACTGACACACGAGAACCGCGTCGGCCGTGATGGAGGTGGACGACAACAGATAGGTGAAGACATAGGGCAGCCGGTCGGTGACCAGATAGGAAAACCCGATCGCGGCCACGATGCCCAGGTGGACCATGGCCAGGCTGCGCACGGGATCGCGGAACCGTTGCGCCAGACGACCGAAGGCCGCCGAGCCGGCGCCCAGGCCGATGAGGAAGGCCAGCAGGATGATGGTGAACGAGAAGATCGACGAGCCGATGATGACCGCCAGGGCGCGCGTCCAGAGGACCTGCAGGGTCATGGCGGTGGCGCCCGAGACCGCGAAGGCGAAGAGGACCGCGCGCCGAGCCGCCGGCGTGACGAGCGGCAGGTCGGTCTCGGCGGCCTGGGCAGCCAACTCGTCGAGGGTGGGACCTTTGGGCGCCGCGGGCCAGCGGCGGCTGAAACGCTGGGCGATCAAGATAGCGGCGGCCAGCGAAAGATCGAAACTGGCGGCCAGGAAATTGGTGCTGCGCACTCCGATGAGCGGCAGGGAGATGAACCCGGCTAGGAAGGAACCGCTCACGCCCCCGAAGATGTTCACCGCGTAGAGAGTGCCGAGACGCAGGCTCACGCGGCCCAACTCGAAGGGGCGCGACACGAAGTAACGAGCCAGCAAGGGGAGGGTCGCGCCCATGAGTGTGGTGGGCACGATGAGCAACCCGGCCGAGGCCGCGAAACGCAGCAGCGAGAGCAGGGTGTAGCGATCGCCGAAGGCGGCCCACAGCCAGTGGTTGAGCCCCGGGTAGAAGTGGATCAGCCAGGGCACGGCCAGGGCGTAGAGTCCGATGGCGGCTTCGGCTAGGGCATAGGCCCGTACCGAATTCTTGATGCGATCGGCGACCTTGCCCGCCAGGTACGAACCCAGACCGAGCCCGCCCATGTAGGTGGCCAGGACGGTGGACACGGCGAGCGCGGTGGACCCGAACACCAGGGTCAACATGCGCGTCCATAGAAGTTCGAGGATGAGCCCCGACGCCCCTGACAGGAAGAAGCAGCAGAGAACGACAGTTGGCATCGGCGACCGCCTTTCTAGCCTGGCCTATCCGTGATGCCAACGGCCAGGGGTGCCAACGGCGTCGTTTCTGGTGCGGCCGTCTTGTGATGCGCTTCGCAGTGCGTCCTAGCTGGCTTTTCCCAACTCGGCAGCCCGCAATGGTATCGTAAACACTAGATGCGTTACGGGATCCTCTCGGACACCCACGCCAACATCGAGGCGCTGGAAGCGGTCCTCAAGGCGTACCAGTCGGAGAAGATCGACAAGTACATATGCCTCGGCGATACCGTCGGCTACGGCGCGAGCCCCAATGAAGCCTGCAACTTGATGCGGTCCCTGGGCGCGCAGGCGGTACTGGGCAATCACGATGCCGCGGTGGCGGGACGCATGGACTATTCCTATTACTACTACGCCGCACGCCAGGTGCTGGACAAGCATGCCCAAGTTCTCGATGCGGAGAACATGGAGTGGCTGAAGAGCCTGCCCTACGACCATCGCGAGGACGACATCCTCTTCTGCCACGGGTCGCCCATCAACATTCGCGAGTTCGACTACATCTTTGCGCGCGACCAGGCCGCCCAGTGCCTGGCCATCTGGGACCATCTTCCCCAGCTCACCGTGATCGGCCATTCCCATCTGTGCAAGTCGTTTGCCATCAACCCCGAGCATCCGGGCGCGCAGGAGGTGGTGACGCTCAAGTTCGAGCTGCGAGCAGGGTGGAAGTACATCATCAGCGCGGGCTCGGTGGGCCAGCCGCGGGATTTCGATCCGCGCGCCAGCTACACCATCTTCGACACGGCCACGCGGACTTTCGAGTTCAAGCGTGTGGAATACGACATCAAGGCCGCAGTGGCGAAGATCCTGGCCTCAGATCTCGAGCCCAACTTCGGTACGCGTCTGTTCCTGGGGATCTAGTTCTTCGTCACATCCACCCCGGCGACACGAGTCAGGCTGGCGACGGCGATGTTGCAGTCGTAAAGGGCCTGCAGGCAGCGGGTGTGGGCCTGGAAGAAAGCCAGCAACGCGTCGGAGAAGTCCTTGGTCTCGGCCAGTCCCACGGAAATGTTCTGCATGACGGCCGCGATCCATTGCCGCGCGGCCTTCTCGCCCTTCTGCACGCTCTTGAGCCGCTGGTCGGCTTCCTTCATTTCGGTATAGGCCTTCTCCACTTCGAAGCCGATTCCGCCGAGAGCCTCGTTGCGCCGCAACTCGGCCTCCCGAGCTTCTGCGCGCAGACGGTGGGCGTGCGCGTTCTTCACGAAGAGATCGAGGGGCATGCGGAACGCAGCCGCCAGCCCCACGCCAGAGGTGTTGAATGGGTTGTTGGCAAAGGCGTTTGTCGGGTGATCGATCGAGCTCGCGTAGGCGTAGGTGGCGGTGCCCACCAACACCAAGTCAGGATACTGGCGGCGCCATTCCAGGTCAGCCAGGGCACGCTTGGCCGCGACCATCTGATCAATCGCCTTGACCTCGGGGCGGTAGCAGCGCGCCAGATCGTTGTACGACGCGAGTTCGCGCGCAGGTACATCCAGCTCTTCCAACGGCGCATCGTCCACATCGAGATCAGCCGGCGCGCTGGGCCCGATGAGGGTGCGCAGGCCAGCCCTGGCCAGATCGGCCCCGCGCCGCGCTTCCAGCACACGCGCTTCGATGTCTGCGTGCATGGTGCGCAAGCGCAGGCGGTCGGCCACCGATGCATTACCCGAGCCCTCGGCCAGCTCCTCGTCGATCTTCTTCTGGGCGTCGTTCAGATACTCCAGGCCCTCATCGAGCATGCTCAGCAGCTCGCGTGCCAGCTTGGCGCCCCAGTACGCCTTGCGAACGTTCAGTTCCACGTCGGCCACCTGGCCTGATTCCTTGCCACGCGAAGCAGCTAAGCCCAGGTCAGCCGCATCGATCCCGGCCGAGATCTTGCCGAAGGTGTAGATAGGCTGGACCAACTTGATCTCAGTACGAGTGAAGACGCCGCGCAGATCGGTGATGGCGGCGAAGGTCTGCGAGGGCTGAAAGGACAGATTCGTCAGCGTGCAATCGACATTTTCGCAATAGATCTTGGGAACCGGAGCCACGGTTGATGACAAGTCGCCAGTGGGCCAGTAACTCCGGTGCGCTTCCAACGCTTGAGCTTCGACGCCTGCGGTGACCTGTGCGTTGGCAGCCAGACCGGGGTTCCCCTTTCTGGCCATGTCCAGCAGCTCATCGAGCTTGTAGGCCTTTGCCTGGGCAACGCCAGCCAGAAGGAGGCTGGTGCTTGCGCACAAGCAAGCGGCAACTGCAGAACCAGAGAAACGATGTGTTTTCATGGTGGGGACAGAGTGAAAGGTCGACGGGTTTGACCTGGGCCCGGCGGGCATGCTACCGCAAACCGCGGGCGGACAGTCAAGAAGCCTTCATTGCGCTCTTCCGTGGCGATCTCGCGACGTGCCCGTTTGAGGGTGTAAGGTGGTGGGGTCCCACGGCACTAGAATACTGGTTTGATGGCTCACAACCCGATCTCCGACGATGGCTTGGCGGCAACGCACGCCGCCTGCGTCGAGGAACGCCGGTTGGAAACCCTTGACCAGCTCTACGAAACCTACGAGCCGTCAGTCGAGCGCTGGGTGCGCCGTCTGGCCGGGCCAGGTGCCGAAGTGGAAGATCTGGTGCACGACGTGTTCCTGGTCGCCCTGCGGAGGCGGCACGAGTTTCGCGGCGACGCCAAGCTCTCGACCTGGCTGTTTCGCATCACCGAACGGATCGTGCGCAAACGCGTTTTTCGTCGGCGAGTGCGCGGTTTCCTCAACCTGGTCTTTCGCGACAACACGATTGCGCTTTCGCCTGCCAGCCCGACACCGCTTGAAGAACTGGAGCGCCGCCAGCAGTGTGCGCTGCTGTACGCCGCCCTGGATCGCCTGCCTGAGAAGTACCGTACGCCTGTCATCATGTTCGATATCGACGGCCGTTCAGCCGCAGAAGTGGCAACCCTGCTGGGAATCAAGACCAACACCGTCTGGGTAAGGGTGCACCGCGCGCGGGCTCGGCTTTTCAATGACCTGTCGGCCGAGGGCAATATTCCATGAGGACTGGAAGCAAGACGACCGATTCAGCGACGGACCGGCACCTGGGACCGCTCGCATCCTTCATGCGCGCTGCTGAGCCGCTGGAAGAGCTGAGCGCAGGAGAGCGCGAGAGAATCAGACACCGACTGCACGCGGCGGTTGCTACCAGCCACCGTGCGGCGGCAGGATTTCGCTGGTCCACAGCGCTGGCAGCCTTGGGCCTGCTGCTGGCTGGCGGTGCGGTGTTTGCGGCGGCTGGCCACTTCGGGCTCATTCCCTGGCCGCGCGAAACCAAGCTGCAATCCGAGAGCGAGCCGGCAGGCAGTTCGGCGCGACGGCGCCCAGCGCGAGCCGTTCGGCTCAAGTCCGCCGTCGCGTCTTCGCCGACTGGGACGGTCAATGAGGGGGACGCACCAGTACCAGAAGAAATCCCGGCGGTCGCGCAGCCACCTGTGGCCGAGCCTGCTTTGGCGCCGCCTTCCTCCGCACCCATCGCGCCGGAGGCTGCTCCCCCTCTGGCTGTGTTCGCGCCTGCCCTTTCCAAGCAGCAAGCGGCGCGGGCTGTCCGAGCGTCCCATGTCGCGCCGGCTCCTGCGCCGGGAGCCGCGACGAACCGGCAGGCCGTGCTTGGCGAGACGCCGCGGAGTCCATCCATGTTGGCGATTGCAGCGCCGGCGATTGCGCCGCCACCTGCGGCCGAGCCCGGCCTGGCGCCACCTTCCTCCGACAGGCTCGTCGCGCAGGAGGCTTCCCGCGTGGCCATGTTGGCGCCTGCTGCTTCTCCTGCCCGAGTGTCGCGTCTCACGCCGGCTCCGGCGTCTGCGCCGAAAGCCGCAACCAGCGGGCAGGCCATGCTTGGCCAGGCGCTGCGGAGCCTGCGCAACGAGCACGACCCGGCATCTGCGCTCGACGTTTTGGCCAGGCACGCGGCCCTGTTCCCGCAAAGCCCGCTGGCCAGCGAGCGCTCAGTGCTGGAGGTCGAGGCGCTGCTGGCCCTGGGCCGCCGCGATGAGGCTCTGCTTCGCCTCGATGGGATGTCGCTCGACAATACCCCGCGCAGCGCTGAACGCCACGTGGTGCGCGGTGAACTGCGCGCGCGGGCGCAGCGGTGGCGCGAGGCTGCCGCGGATTTTGACCAGGCCCTGGCTCACGCAAGCGGGACTTCGGCTTGGCAGGAGCGCGCCCTGTGGGGCCGCGCGGTGGCCCGCATGCGTGTTGGAGACGAGGTGGCCGCCCGCGCCGACTTGCAGCTCTACCTGGGGCTCTATCCCACAGGACGTTTCGCGTCCGAGGCAGCGCGCTTGTTGGCGGCCAAACGATGAAATCGGCCACCTGTGTGGTGGCGCTCGCTGCGCTGTGCTTGGCGGCGATGTCTGCGGAAGCCGCGCCGTTGATCACCAGCGATTCGGATTGCCCGTCGGCGGGTGACGTCAGAGCGCGCCTGGCGGGCCTGTGGTCATGGGACAATCTAGCTTCGATCGCAGCCCATATCCGCGTCGAGGTTGGGCAGATGACGGTAGAGCTCGTCAGCGAGAGCGAGCCCGCGGCCAGTCGTGTCTTGCCCGTCGAGCCCGACTGCGAGTCGCGCGCCCAGGCCGCAGCCTTGGTCATCGCGGCCTGGCTCGACACCATGACTGCGGACTCACTCGGGCTGGCTGTGCCAGTCGCAGTGCCGCCCGCTGGGCCAACCGGCCCGTGGGTTCGAGTGCCGGTCAGCGAGAGGCCTTTGCCGGCGCAGGCGCGGCTTTGGTTGGGCGTGGGCGCTCTTGCTTCTGGCGACGCGCGGGGCGCAGGCGCGGTCCTGTCCGGGGAGGCCGCGTGGCTGCGGCTGGCCGGCCGGTTCGGGCTCTTGGCCGAGCTTTCGTTCCCACTCCCGCGCGAAATGAGCGTGGGCCAGGGCACCGCACGCTGGTGGCGCCCGGTACTAGCGCTGGCACTGCGCGCTCCCCTGACCCAGGGCACTTGGATTTTCGACGGAGGCGTCGGACCTGCCTGCGGATTGCTCGTGGTAGCGGGCAGCGGGTTCGACCAGAATCACACCGACGTGGCCGTGTCCTGGGGAGCGACCGCCGGGCTACGGCTGGCGCACAGGAGCCGAAGCAGGTGGGCCTATTGGGCCGAGCTGCGAATGTTGCTCTGGCCAGCCGCTCAGAACATTCGCAACGACGTCACGGGGTCGGCTTCACGCCTTGCGGCCCTGCCGCGCATCGAGGCTCAGCTTGGCCTGGGCTTGAGTTTCGGTGTCTTTTAGATGTTGGTTGTAAGGTTGATCGGCATTCCGGGACTAGAACGATCATGACAAACCACACTCGCTCCGATATTGGAACCCTGAAAGGGTTCGCTTCGCCCTTCGGCCCCCCACCCACCACCCCCACCCCGCTCGCTTCGCTCGGCCTCGCCATCCCTCCCACGATGGTGGGCCGCCGGCGAAGCCGGCGGGCTCCCCACGCGACTGGCGAAGTTTCATTGGCCGCGCTCCTGCTCGCAGGGCTCTCGGCAGCATGTACGTCCGAGCCATTGGCAGGCACCAGCTTGCCCCCTCCAGACGGCGGTGCTAGCAGTGATGCCGTGTCCACCGGGGGCATGCCGGTGATGCCACTCGACGCCGCCCAACCGGGCGCGGGTGGGGCGGGCGGCGGTACAACCTCCACCGGGGGCATGCCGGTGATGCCACTCGACGCCGCCCAACCGAGCGTGGGTGGGGCCAGAGGCAGTACAACCTCCACCGGGGGCATGACGGTCATGCCACCCGACGCCGCCCCAACCGCTTCCAGCCCGGTTCAACTCGATGTCCTGTTCATGGTCGACAACTCCCCTTCGATGGACCCCAAGCAGGCGCGCCTGGCCGCGAACTTTCCCCTTTTCATTCAGCAACTGCAGCAGCTTCCCGGCGGGTTGCCTGACGTCCACATCGGTGTGATCAGCAGCGACATGGGGGCTGGATCGGAGCCCATCGGGCAAAACTGCCAGAGGATCCTGGGCGACCGGGGCCTCCTGTATGGGAACGATCCAAACAATCCGCTCGCGTCGGTCGCGCCCACTGCTGATCCAACCCAGGGAGGTCACCCGCAAATCAATGGGTGTGGCCTGCACTCGGGCCAACGCTGGATCTCAGATGTGGCGGATCAAAACGGGAACGGGCGGATAAAGAACTACGACGGAAATATCCAGGACGTCTTCTCTTGCCTGGCCACGGCCGTGGGAACCAGTGGCTGCGGGTTCGAGCATCAACTGCAATCGCTTCGCGTGGCACTCAGCGCCGACTATCCTGATCGTCCCAGCGATCCCGCTAATATCATCAACCCAGAAGACATAGGCTTTGTACGGCCAAATGCCTATCTGGGGATTGTTCTCGTTACCGACGAGGATGACTGCTCGGCGGACCCCGACGACATAATCAACGATGGGATGTTCCTGGAGACCCAACAGATTCCGACCGAAACCGCCAGTCTGCGCTGCGCGGCGCGCGGCCATCTCTGCGGCGGTCAGCCGATTCCTGGCTACGCGGACCCGTTGATAGGCTACGTACCTCCGAACCCCCTTCCGGCGCCCGGCATTGGCTTCACACACGCTTTTGCCGACTGCGCGCCCAAGGACCAGCCCAACCCCGCCACCGGCCAGACGGACCCCCACTGGCTTCCGCTCATCAGAGTCCAGGATATGATCGACAGCGTCAACGGGATAACCGTCTGGGCCGTCGACGCGATCGGCAATTACGTCTACCAAACAGGTCCCAATGGCCCCAGCCATGTCTCGCTCCGGAAGGCGCCCGACAAGATTCTCGTAGCAGGCATCTTCGGCTGGCCCGAGAGCGGAGACCCGACCGGCATCAACTACCAGATTGGCATAGACACCACGTCGCTTCCTGTCCCGCAGAACACCTACTGGGACTACATGCCCATCTGCATGGTTCGAACGATCGTTACCGTCCCTGGCGGCAACATCTACAAGGCATATGGCGGACTTCGTCTGAAGAAGTTCGTCGACGCTTATGGAGACAACGGCGCTGTGTACAGCATCTGCGATGAGGATTTTTCGCCCGCCATGCAGGGGTTTGGCATGAAGCTGTACAACAAGCTGGCCGCGGCCACGTCGCACTAGCTTCCAGAAATGGCCTCCTGGGCGCGACCTGCCGGTCGCCCATGGCCGTGCACGGGTAGAGGTCGCCATGCTGCGCATGGCGGCCTCGCTTGACATCCGGAGCTAGTTTCCCAATAGTGGCTCCCGCATGGGAAAGCACGACAATCGCCGTTCGAAGAAGATGCGCCAACGCGTAAGCCAGAAGAAGTACAAGCTGCGCCTCAAGAAGCAGAAGGCCGAGCGCCGAGCTGCCCGCGGAACGCCAGCCAAGGCCCCGCGAAAGCCACGGTCTGCGGCACCCGCGCCCGCCAAGGAATAGTCTTTCGCCGGGCCTCCGCCCAGAGAGGTCGCATGAGCGGCGAGATGGATAGCGGCGCGAAAGGGGCTGGGCCCTTGCCGGATGCGCCTGTTGGGCCGGGTGATCAGGGCACCACTGCGCTCATGCGCCAGTACCTTGAGGTCAAGGCGCAGTATCCCGATGCGATCGTGTTCTTTCGCCTCGGGGACTTCTACGAGATGTTCTACGAGGACGCGATCTACGCGTCTCGCGTGCTTTCGCTCACCCAGACCACCCGCGACAGAGGCAAGGAGAATCCGGTGCCCATGTGCGGGGTACCGCACCACTCCGCGCGCGGCTACATCGCCCGACTGACCGAGCTGGGCCATCGGGTGGCCATCTGCGAGCAGTTGGAAGACCCCAAGCTGGTCAAGGGCTTGGTCAAGCGCGGCGTGGTTCGCATCATCACGCCGGGGGTGATTCTCGACGAAGAATCGCTCGAACCGCGCGCGCCCAACTACGTGGCGGCAGTGGCCGGCGACAACCGCGAGGGGTTCGGCCTGGCCTTTATCGACGTGACCACCGGCGACTTTCGCGCCACCGAGGCTGCCACGACCGAGGGTCTGCTCGACGAGTTGGCCCGCGTAGATCCGCGCGAGATCCTTCTGCCGCGGGGACGAGGCGAGCTGGCGGCACTCATTCGGCGCGCCTACCCGCGCATGGCGCAGACCCCGGTCAACATCGACGACGAGCCCGAGCCACTTTCCGCACTGGCCGACGGGCTGGGCCCTGGGTTACAGCGGGACGCGCTTGCCCGCGCTCCGCAGGCCAGCCTGGCTGCCAGCCGGGTGCTGCGCTACGTGCGCGCGACCCAGCTATCGGCGCCCCTGCCCGTGGTGCGCCTCGAGCTTTTTCGGCGCGACGAGTTCCTGGTCATTGACGAGCAGGCGCGCTCGCACTTGGAGCTCACCGAGACCATGCTGGAGCGCAAGCGAGCAGGCTCCCTGCTCGATACCATGGACGTCACCGCCACTGCCATGGGCGCCCGGCTCTTGCGTCGCTGGCTGCTCTTTCCGTTGCTCGACATTGCCTGCATTCGGCGCCGCCACGATGCCATCGAACGACTAGTTGAGAAACAATCGGCACGCGAAGCCAGCCGCAAGATCCTCTCGGAGCTGGGCGACATCGAGCGGCTGGTGAGCCGCGCGCGCCTGGGCGTGGCCAGTCCGCGCGATCTGGTCGCGCTGGGCCGCTCGTTGCAGCAGTTGCCCGATCTGGGGGCGGCCCTGCAGCAGGCCGTCGATCCGATGGCGGCGCTTGCGGCGGCCGGCACAGGAGCCGACCTGCTCGACCTGGGCCAGGATCTCGCGCAGGACATCGCCGATCGCATTGTCGCCACGCTGGAGGACAACGCGCCCGCCATCACCAAGGATGGCGGGTTCATCCGGGCCGGGGTATCGACCGAGCTGGACGAGCTGCGCGCTGTCTCCTCGGGCGGGCGCGACCAGATTGCGGCCATCGAGGCGCGTGAGCGCGAGCGCACCGGGATCGCCTCGCTCAAGGTCAAGTACAACAGCGTGTTCGGCTACTACATCGAGATCACGCGCGCTCACCTGGCCAACGTGCCCGCGGACTACACCCGCAAGCAGACCGTGGCCAATGCCGAGCGTTTCGTCACCGCCGAGTTGGCTGACTATGAAGCCAAGATCCTGGGCGCGGACGAGCGCCGGGTGGCGCTGGAGCTGGCGCTTTTTTCAAGCTTGCGCGATGAGGTGGGCGCGGCCGCCTGGCGGGTGTTGGCGGTGGCCGGCCGCATAGCTGCGGCTGACGTGGTCGCGGCTCTGGCCGAGCAGGCCCACCGCCACAGCTATTGCCGGCCCGTCGTCGACGATTCGGAGGTGTTGGAGTTTTGTGACAGCCGGCACCCGGTGGTGGAACGTCTGGCGGCCACCGGCGGCTTCGTGCCCAATGACCTGCGCCTGGATACCGAGCGCGACCAGATCTTGATCGTGACCGGGCCGAACATGGCGGGCAAGTCCACCCTGATTCGCCAGGCCGCCCTGTCGGTGATCCTGGCTCAGGCGGGTAGTTTCGTGCCCGCGCGCGCGGCGCGCATCGGCCTGTGCGACCGCGTGTTCACCCGGGTGGGCGCCGGCGACAACCTGGCGCGCGGCGAATCCACCTTCCTGTTGGAGATGCGCGAGACCGCGCACATCCTGCGCCACGCGACCCGCAAGAGCCTGATCATCCTCGATGAGATCGGGCGCGGGACTTCGACCTACGACGGCGTGTCCATCGCCTGGGCCGTGGCCGAGCACCTGCACGATGTGGTCGGCGCGCGCACCCTGTTTGCCACCCACTATCACGAGCTGTGCGATCTGGTCGATTCACACCCGCGCGTGCACAACGTCAGCGTGGCTGCGCGCGAATGGAAGGGCGAGGTCGTCTTTCTACGCAAGCTGACCCCGGGCGGAACCAGCCGGTCTTTCGGCATCGAGGTGGCCAAGCTGGCCGGCCTGCCGCCCGCGGTAGTGGGGCGCGCCCGCGCCATTCTCGAGCGCTTGCAGCTTGGCGCCTCCAGCCCGCGCCGGCCGGACGAGCCGCACCCTGCGTTGCCTGGCCAGGGCGAAGCGCCCCAACTTGGGCTGTTCGAGCCGCGCGGGCAGAAGTCCGGGGTGGGTTCGTCGAGCGCAGTGCTGGACGCAGATGCCGGAGCGGAGCGGGAGGTCGTGGCCGCGCTGCGGGCCGCCGATCTCGACGGCCTGTCGCCTCGTGCTGCCTGGGATCTGTTGGCCGAATTGCGAAAGAAATTGACGGATGGCCGTTCCGGCCGTCCATGATTAGGTGTCGTGGCTGCAAAATGCGCGGCGCTCGCGCTCCTGCTCGTTCCCCTTTCCAGCATCGTCTTCGCTGCGCCGGCTCGCGCGCCTGACGGCGGGATGGGCCAGCGGCCGGCCTCGCCAAGGACCGTAGCTCCGCCGCGGTCTTCAACCACCGTCAAGAAGATCAGGCCGCTGCGCAACCCGCCGGTCGATCTTTTCCAGATCAACACCAAGGAGTCATTCGTGCTGCGCTTCTCCGACGAGCGGGGCCGTGCGATTCAAGGGTGGCAGAAGCGATTCCAGCGCTTCATGCGCTGCCACCACACCAACACCCAGCACAGGATCGACCCGCGCTTGCCGCGGCTGATGTATCAGACCGGCCGGCATTTCGCCGGGCATCGTCTGGAAGTCATTTCCGGCTACCGCAACCCTAAGGTTGCACGCAACCCGCGTAGTCCGCACAAGCAGGGATTGGCCTGCGATTTTCGTGTTGCCGGCGTGCCCAACGCAAGCCTGCGCGACTACTTGCGCCGTACTTTCGATCACGTGGGCGTCGGCTTTTACCCCAATTCGTTTTTTGTGCACCTAGACGTACGCAAGGGGCCGTCGGCCTTCTGGATCGACTACTCCGGGCCGGGTGAGGGCGCCACCTATTCGGGGAATCCGCACGACGACCTGCGCACAGGCAAGGCCGACTGGTACAGGCCAGCTCCTGGCGAGCGGGTCTCCTCGCGGGCGGAGCGGGCCGAAAGCGTGGACGACTTGATGGAAACGGCTGTGAAGGGAGGCGGATCCTCGGCCGCGCCGGGCGGCGCCGCCTCGAAGGCTGCAGCCGCAGCGCAGCGGGGAGGCCGTGCTGGCACGCCCAACTAGCTTCTGGGCTTTGCCGATTGTCGAAACCAGGCCGGCAGTGCTAGAAGGCTGGCAAGTACCGCCCACGACCATGTTCGCCCTTGCTCCAGGCCTTGAGAGGCAGGCACGGGTGTAAAGGCAGAGGAGAATTCCAGATGAAGAAGCTCGGTATTTCCTTGGTGGCAGCGTTTTTCGTGTTGGCAGCCGCACAGCAGGGGATGGCGGCCAAAGCAGGCAAGGCCAAGCCGGCCAAGGCGGAGAAGCCCCGCGGGCCTGCTCCCGTGGCCAAGGCTGACGCCATCGGTGAGATCAGGGGTGACTACAAGTGGGCGATGACCATGCAGCAGGTCATCGACAAGATCAACGCACGCATCGAGGCGTCGTACAAGGACAGGATAGCCAAGACGGCCGCTGACCCGAACCGGAACGACAAGCTCCGCAAGGCGATGCGCGATGAGCAAGCCGCGACCAAGAAGAACATCGTCAAGTTCGACGGTCAAAAGGGCGCATGGGACGTGTCGATCATCGACCAGGAGATTGTGCAGGGACAGGGCCTTGCGATGCTCTTCACCAAAGAGGAAAGATCCACCCGCTATTTCTTCTTCGCCAACGACAGCCTGTTCAAGATGTTCATTGCTTTTGACAAGGAGATGCTGCAGGGCAAGAACTTCAAGGACTTCGGCGCCGCCATGCAGACGAAGTTCGGCAAGGCGCAAGAGGTCTTCGTCAACCAAAGCTATCTCGGGGTCAAGGAGAAGAAGCTGGATCACCTGCTCTGGCGCTCGAGCACGGGCGACGGGCTGAAGCTGGTGGACCGTTCGGAGTTCTATGATGTCTATTGCCTGGTTCTGTACGACAACAGCGTCGAGCAACGCATAGCGGCTATGCGCAGGGAAGCCGAAGCTGCCAAGCCCAAGGGATCCATGATCGACAACGTGATCGGGGGCAAGGAATCCGACCGCGACGAGAACGACAACGTGATCGACCGCATCACGGGTAAAGAGGTCTACAAGCCTGGCGACCGGCGCGCCGCGCAGCAGAACATCACCGTGCCGTCCCCTGGCGCTCCCCCCGCCTCCCGCAGCGTAGAAGACAAGTAGTCCGGCGCCGGCAATCGGAGCCCCTGAACGCTGTGTTGCTTGACAGCGGGGGGGCGGCTCCGCAGAATGCGACCCTTTCCAAATGGCCAACATCAAGTCAGCGCAGAAGAAGAACCGACAGCGTGCCCGGCGCCAGGCGCGCAATTCGGCCCAGAAGGCGGCGATGCGCACAGCAGTGAAGAACCTGCGAGCTGCGGTTGCGGCCAAGGACGCACAGCGGGCAGCCGTGCTGCTGAAGTCAGCAACCTCGCTCATCAGCCGGCTGGGCCGACGGGGCGTAATCAAGAAGCAGACCAGCTCACGGTCGGTGTCGCGACTGACGGTTGCCGTGAACGCACTGGCCAAGTAGTCTGGCGGCAACCGGGGGGCTGGGCGGCTAGCCCGTATAGACGACCGTCCTTGCGGGCCGGCGCAGGTCGTCCCGCGTGCGCGGTGGCGGTAGCGCTAGTAGCGTGAGCGACCAGCGTCCCGCTTGCCGCCCACGAACACGCTCACGCACTCGCCCAGGCGATCCGCGGGCCGGCCTTTCGGCCGGCCCGACAAGCCCTAGCTACTTTCCAGTCAGGAGCTGGAACTCCGTTCGGCGGTTCTTGGCTTTGCCTGCCTTGGTCGTGTTGTCCGCGATGGGCTTTTCCATGCCGTAGCCGACCGCGGTCAGCCGCTCGGCCTTGATGCCCTTCCTGACGAAGTAGTCCTTGACCGCATCGGCGCGCTTCTGCGACAGCTCCTTGTTGTACTCGTCCTTGCCGACGTTGTCGGTGTGACCGCTGATCTCGATCCTGGTGTCTGGGTAGTCACTGAGGACCTGGACGGCATTGTCGAGCACGTCATAGGACTTCTTGGTAAGGTTGGCGGAATTGGTCTTGAAGGTGATCCCTTCGATCACCCCGGTGAACTTCTTCAGGGCGGCGGGGACCTCGTCCGGGCAGCCATCCTCATCCTGGTAGCCGTTGAAGGTTTCGGGCTCGTTCGGGCACTTGTCGATGTTGTCGGGGATGCCGTCGCCGTCGGTGTCCTTGGGCGGTGGGCAACCGTTTTTCGTGGGATCGTCACTCTTGGGACCCGCCTCAGTCGGGCAGGCATCGTCGACGTCGAGGATGCCGTCGCCGTCAGTGTCCTTGGGCAGCGGACAGCCATTCTTATTGGGATTGTCGCTGCGCGGACCCGGCTCGGTCGGGCAGGCGTCGCTGGTGTCGGGAATGCCGTCGCCGTCAGTGTCCTTGGGGGGCGGGGCCGGCGGGAGCGGCGGGGGCGGAGGAGGAAGAGGTCGAGTTCCGCCGAATGCCAGGTAGGCAGACAGCAGGATCTCGTAATCGGGGGCGTGGAAGTGCGACTCGTTGTACGAACTGTTGTTCACAAACGCGGCGGGTGGGAACACAATACGGCCGTCTAGGCGAAGCCCGAAATAGTCCATCAGCGGGAACTTCGAGCCCACGCCAACGTGGAACACGTCATCGGTGTCCCGAGGCACGACATTGGTGTCCTTCGGGAACGACGACAGGGCGCCCCACCCGACCAGGGCGAAGGGCCTGACATAGCCGGTGTGGATGAAGCTCCCGATCACCTGCACGCGGTAGCCGAGAATGTTCATGCGCGTGCCACCTGCGGCATCGCTGTAACGGGTGTGGGTTGGCGAGATCATGGCTTCGCCTTCGAACCCCACCCAGCAGTTGAGGTTGTAGCCCAGGCGCAGGCCGAAGGCCCCGCCCAAGTCAGGCGAGATGCCTTCGGGATCGCCGACGTGGCGGCCGAGCCCGCTTTGTTTGTCGTAGAAATGGAGGCCACCAAAGAGTCCGATCTCGAAGGGCTGAACGAACGGCTCTTCCTCGGCGGCCAGCGCACGCCCGGACGCGACGCCGGTCAGAGCAGCCAACAACCCTGCGGTCAGGACACCCGACTTCAGCAACAACGTTCTTGCTCGACTTTTCATGCGATTTCCTTCCTTTTCAAGAACACCGTTATCTCTCAACCACCGCGTCCCGTGTTGCCCTCACTTCAGCAATTTCTACGACCCGGGAGCCTGGTGCGAACAGGTGGTCTTCTCTCCTCGCATCATGGGCTGGAAGGATGTCCGAATATCGATCGTGCGTCAACGATGCAATGTGCCCTGCAGTCAAGCGCTCCCTGCACGCCGAGAGCCTGCTTCCTCTGCCAACTGGCGGACCAGGCGGGTCAACTGCACTTCAGGATCCACGCGCGACGACTTGAATGCGCGGTCGGCCTGGTAGAGGCGTTCAAAGCTGCGGCGAAGGGCAGCCACGGACATGCGCCGCGCGGGAACCAACACGTCGTCGAGAAAAAACGGTGGCAGCCCCACCGCGGCGGCCATTTCCGCACGGGGCACGTTGGCGGCAGACAGCTCCTTCGCACGCCAGGTTTGACGAAGTTGGCGCAGCAACATGGCCTGAATGCGCAGCGGCGGCTCGCGGTTGGCCAGCATGTTGGTGACCAGGTGCAGCGCCCGCCGGGCGTCGCCCGTGCCAATGGCCTTGGTCAGCTCAAACACGCTTCGCTCGCGCGATTCTGGCACCAACTCCTCGACCTCGGCGCGGCTGATGCGACCAGCCTTGCCGACGTAGATTTCCAGTTGCTCCAGCGCCTGCATCAGCCGGCCCAGATCGGGGCCGGCCGCGTTGGCCAACGCCTCGGCCGCATCGCTGTCGATGCCCATGCCGCGCATCTTGGCTTCACGGGCGATGAACGGGCCCAGCTCGCGATCCTTGAGCCGCGCAAATTCGTGCAAATATCCGGCCCGCCGCAGAGCCAGAAAGGCGCGCAGGCGACCATCGATCTTTTCGGCTAGGAGCACCAAGCAGGTGCTGGGATTAGGATGGGCGGCGTATGCGGTCAGCGGTTCCAGGCCGTCGGCCTTGACCTGCTCAAGGCCGCGGACGACCACCAGACGTTGCTTGGCGAACATGGGCAGGGTGCGGGCTGCCGCCAGGACCTCAACCAGGGCGACCTCCTTCAGGTCGAAGAGTTCGCAGTTGAGCCCCGAGCTGTCTCCAGCCGCACCAAGAATCTTGCGCCGCAGGGCCGCCACGGTGCGGTCGATGAGAAAGCGTTCTGGGCCGTGCAGGCAGTAGATGGGCGCGATGCTGTCGCGCTCGATGGCGCGCAGCAGATCGGGTTCTTCCCGCGTAGGCACGCGATCGGTCTACCACACTATTTCAGGAGGCGGATGCTGTCGCCGTCGACGACATAGATGAGAGGTGGATCGACGCGGCCGTGGTCAGGGCCGAAGCGGATGTCGCCGGTCATTCCCTCGAAGCGTCCGCTTTCCACCAGGTGCAGGACATCGGCGCGGGTGTGCCCGCCGCGCTCGACCGCCCCACGCAGGATCGATAGGCCGTCGTACCCGTAGGCGTCAGCAGCGGTCGGGTCGGTGCCATAGACTTCACGGAAGCGGGCGACAAAGTTTCCGCTACGCGCATCCTCGGCCGGATAGTAGCCAGGGCAAAGCATGGCGCCCTGGACGTAGCGCTCGGCGTTTCGGAGCAGTCGCTCGGAAAGACTCAAGGCAGTGGAGAGTAGGAGCACCTCGCGCCGGCCGGCGGTCGGCGTGCTCGCCGACGAGGGCGCAACAAGCAGGCGCGGCCGACGGGGCCAGATGTTCGCCACAGCCAGGGCCGGTGCGATGAGCTCCAAGCGAGTAGCCTCGTCGGGCACGAACAGGGCATCGAAGGCAAGCTTGCGTAGCTCATTCACTTGTGCGGAGAAAGACGTGGCGCCCGCGACATAGGTGATATGCGCGACCAGCGTGCCACCGCCGGCCGTCAGGGCATGACTGAAGGAGCCGGCCAGACGCTTGCCCGAGGCGCTGTCCGGCCCCAACACAACGAAGCGGCGGGCGCCCAGTGACAGCGCCCGCTGCGCCAATGCGATGGCGCGCGACTCGGGCGCATGGATGAGTTGGAACGCGGTGGTGCGGGCGCCCGGCGCATGTTCGTCGAGCAACAGGAAGGGCACGCCATCGCGCGTGGCAAGTTCGATGCCGCGCGGATCAAAGGTGCCCAGAAGGCCGATGACCGAATCTTCTCGCGCCAGCGACCAGGCCGCCGCGCCTGCGGTCCCGGCGCGCTCGGCGGGAGCAGCAGCGTCGCGGACAAAAAGATGATACGAAGACGGGTCGCCCGCAGGCGTGGGCTCAGCCATGACGAGCATCGCCCCGCGCAGCACCACCTCGCCCAGGCGGGCTTGTGCTCCCGACTGGGGAACGGCCAGGCCCAGCCGCAGCGGATCACCAGTTGGCGTCCCCGCCAGGCCAGGGTCAAACCCCAAATTGCGCCGAACCAGACCGATGTCTTGCTCCAGCCGGACAGCGCTGGCTTCGTCCCCTCGCGCGCGCAACGCTGCCACGGCGTGCGCTCCGAGCATGGCGCGCACGAAAGGAGAGCGAGGACCATTCAGGGCGGAGAGAGCGGCCTCGCCGGGAATCTTCTCGGCCACCTCCTCGGCTCGTCGGCGCGCATAGGCGCGCTCAGACTCCCGCGTCCCGTCGATGCTGCGATACTGATCCCACTGCACGATGGCAGCCACCGGATCTCCGGTCTCGGCCAGCGCCTCGGCCGCAGCGGCGCGCAGAAGCAGGGGTGCATCAGCGTCGGTCAGGCCTCCGATGAGCGGCGGTCCAGATGCGATAAACGGCCGCAGCAGCGCCACCGCCAGCACGGCGTTGCCCAGCCGGCTGGCGGCGATTCCGAGGAGGAAGTCGAAATCAGGGGTTCTTCCGCTCGGGTCGGCTTTTTCCAGCGTGGTTTTGGCGCCGGCCGCGTCGCCGGACACGATCTGAACCCGCGCCAGAAGGGCGAGAGCGGCCGGACGTCGGCGATGGTCTGGATGGTTGGCCAGAAAGGCCTCAAGTGCGCTGCGTGCCGCGGCCGAATCCGACGCGAAGGCCTTGCTGGCAGCCGCCCGAAAATCCGCGTCACCCCCGCGATCCTCGCGCGGCATGCCCGCTTCCGGGGCGCCCGCATCGGGCGAAATGGGGAAGGGGCCCTCTTGGCGGGCCCCCACCTGACCGCTGGCACAGCCAGCGAGCAAGAAGGCGAAGAGCACCCACGAGCGCATGGCTCGGTTCTACGACAGTCGGGGGCATGAGTCGACTGAACTGGGGCGACCTGCGGTCGCCCCTACGATCGTGCAAGTGTCACGTCTCCGGGTAGGGGCGACCTGCGGTCGTCCCTACGATCGCGCAAGTGTCACGTCTCGGGTAGGGGCGACCTGCGGTCGCCCCTACGATCGTGCAAGTGTCACGTCTCGGGTAGGGGCGACCTACGGTCGCCCGACTCATTGGATCTCCGCCCCGCGCCCCCGCGCGGTCAGCAAACCGCGCGGGGGCCAACAGCCCGGATTGGCCGGGCGTAGGCAGGCTCGCAGGAGCCCGCCGCGGGGAGGTGCAGAACCCTGCCGGGGTTCCACACCGAGTCTCCAGATTCTTCGGGTGCCGTCTAGTTCTGCCGGAGCGGACGTCTGGTCCGCGCCTTTGTCTCGTCTTCCAGTGAACCCTCGGCTGCCAGAACCGCACGAAGCTTTCTCACCTCTTCGGGGCTCAGGCGGGCCAAGTTTGCTTCCCTTCCCTCGTTGGTTGCATCGTTCCAGTCAACCGATCCCGGACGGATGTGCCGTAGCTGCATCGTCTCCCTCCCTCATTCTCTTTCGGTGGCGCCTTTGTTCAGGTTCGCGACCTCGCATTCCCAACCTTCGTCAACCAGAAGGTATTCCCTAAACTCACGCTACAATTCTCCCAGATTTGCCTGGGGTGGAACAGAAAAAATCGTATAACGCAGCAGGACCTGCACCTGCGGACATCTGCCGCGTCCTGCCCCGCGTATGTTATGAAACTCGGCGCAATGAGAATTTCAAAGACCCTGATTCCGACGCTGAAAGAGGCTCCCGCCGAGGCCGAGGTGCCGTCCCACATCTTGATGGTTCGCGGCGGCTACCTTAGGAAGCTGGCCGCCGGCATCTATTCGTTTCTGCCGCTCGGTTGGCGCGTTGTGCAGAAGATTACCCGCATCATTCGCGAGGAGATGAACCGCGCCGGGGCGCAGGAGGTGTTCCTGCCTGCGGTCATCCCGGGCGAGCTATGGCAGGAGTCCGGGCGCTGGGATCACTACGGAGACCAGCTCCTTCGCTTCAAGGATCGCAAGGGCGCGGACTTCGTCATCGGTCCCACCCACGAAGAAGTGATCGTCGATCTGGTCCGCCACGACGTGCGCAGCTATCGGCAGTTGCCGCTCAACCTGTTTCAGATTCAGACCAAGTTTCGCGACGAGCTGCGCGCGCGCGCCGGCCTGATGCGCGGGCGCGAGTTCATCATGAAGGACGCCTACTCCTTCCACACCAGCGAGGAAGATGCCCTGCGCGAGTACAAGAACATGTACGACGCCTACACGCGCATCTTCACCCGCTGCGGCCTGGCCTTTCGCGCGGTCGAGGCCGACACTGGCGCCATCGGTGGCTCGCAGTCGCACGAGTTCCAGGTGCTGACCGAGACCGGCGAAGACGCCATTTTGGCCTGTGACAAATGCGACTACGCCGCCAATGTCGAAGAGGCCAAGGCGCGCCAGGTTGCCCCGGCCGCGGCGTCGGCCCAGGCTCTCGCCGTCGAGAAGGTATCGACGCCGGGCAAGCGCACGATTGAGGAGGTCACGGCTTTCCTGGGCTGCCGGCCGCAGGATGTGGTGAAGACGCTCATCTACCTTGCCGACGGCAAGCCGGTGGCCGTGCTGGTGCGCGGGGATCGGGCTGCGAACGACGTCAAGGTGAAGCGCGTTCTTGGCTGCAGCGATTTGGTGCTGGCAGCGGACAAGGCGGTGGAGGAAGTCACCGCAGCTCCGGTCGGCTTTGCTGGTCCGGTGGGGCTGCGCATTCCGATCTACTGCGACCACGAGGTGTGCGCGTTGCCGTCCTTCGTGTGTGGCGGGAACGCAGCGGACATGCACCTGCGCAACGTCGTGTCCAAACGCGATTTTTCGCCCACCCAGTGCGGCGACTTCCGCCAGGCCGCGCTGGGCGACGCTTGCCCGCGCTGTGATGGCGGCCATTTCACCGGCTACCGCGGCATCGAGGTGGGGCAGGTGTTTTTTCTCGGCACCAAATATTCTTTGCCCATGAAGTGCAACTTCCTCGACGCCGACGGCAAAGAGAAGCCGATGGTCATGGGCTGCTACGGAATCGGCGTGACCCGCATCGCGGCCGCGGCCATCGAGCAGAACCACGACGCCGACGGCATCATCTGGCCGGTGCCCATCGCGCCCTTCGAGGTCAGCCTGCTTTCGTTGCAAGTTGGCGATGCGCAGGTGACCGCAGTGGCCGAGCGCCTGCACGACGAATTGCAGAAGGCAGGCATAGATGTGCTGTTCGACGATCGCGACGAGCGACCGGGCGTGAAGTTCAAGGACGCGGATCTCATCGGCATGCCGTACCGGATCACCGTGGGCAAGAAGGGCGTGGCCGAGGGCGTGGTCGAGCTCAAGGCGCGGCGTTCGCCCGACGTGGTCAAGGTGAAGATCGGAGACGTCGTGCGCGTGGTCGCCGAGAAGGTCGAGCGCGAGCGGGCAGGGGGGCTGGCGTGAGCGCAGGTGCGATTCCCGCGCGTGAGCGCGTGATCGTCGCGCTGGACGTGCCTGATCTGAAAGCAGCCGGGGATTTCCTCGACCGGCTCGAAGGCCAGCCTGTTTTCTATAAGGTGGGATTGGAACTCTTCGTAGCCGAGGGCGTGCGGGCCATCGAGGCGGTGCGCAGCCGCGGGGGCAAGGTTTTTCTTGATCTCAAGCTGCACGACATTCCCGAAACCGTGGCGCGTGCTGTGTCCTCGGCCATGGCCCTGGGCGCCGAGTTGCTCACCCTGCACACTGCGGGCGGCCTGGCCATGATGAAGCGCGCGGCACAGGCGGCGCAGGGACGGTCCAAGCTACTGGGCGTGACGGTGCTCACCAGCCTGGCCGAAGACGATCTGCGCGCTGACGGCATCGCAGGCAGCATGCGTGAGGCAGTGGTGCGGCGGGCGAAGCTGGCCAACCAAGCCGGGATCGCTGGCGTGGTGTGCTCGCCGCAAGAGGTGGCCGACGTGCGCCAGGCGTGTCCGTCGCTGTTGCTGGTAGTGCCCGGAGTGCGGCCTGCTGGCGCTGATGTCGGCGACCAGAAGCGCGTGGCCACTCCGGCATCGGCGATCGCGGCTGGCGCAGACTACCTGGTCGTGGGCCGGCCCATTCGCGATGCCGCGAAACCGGCAGCCGCGTTTGCAGCGTTGGTAGCCGAAGTTGCGGTGGCCGGAAAGTAGGCGCGTGGCGGACGACCCATCGTCGCGGGTTGTGTTCGGCGTGCGGCCGGTCGAGGAGCTGTGCCGGGCACGGCCGCGCGAGGTAGCGGTCGTGTACTTGGCTGAGGGGCATCGTTCGCGCGAGATCGACGTGGCGGTGGCAACGGCCAAGGATCGCGGCATTGCGGTCGAGATCCGGCCTCGCGCCCTGGTGGCCGGGCTGGCCGGGGCGCCGGCCCATCAGGGCATCGTGGCCATTGCCGGCGAATACCACTACTGCCGCATCGAGGACATGCTGGCGGCTGCGCAAGCGGCGTCCGAGGAGCCGCTCCTTCTGCTGCTCGACTGCATCACCGACCCGCAGAACTTCGGCGCCCTGGTGCGCAGTGCGGAGGTGCTGGGCGCGCATGGAGTGATCATCCCTGACAAGCACGCGGCCCCGGTGACCGGCGCGGTGGTCAAAGCCTCGGCAGGCGCCAGTGAACGCATGCGCATTGCGCGGGTTCGCAACCTGCTCGGCACTATTGATTGGCTTGGATCGCAAGGCGTGCGGGTGTGGGGCGCGGCTGCCGAGCGGGGCGTGCCCTTGGTCCAGGCCGAGCTTATCGGCCCCACGGGTTTGGTGGTGGGCGCAGAGGGCCGCGGCTTGCGTGAGGCGGTGGCTCGTCGTTGCGCCGGCATCGTGCAAATCCCCCAGCGCGGGCAAGTCTCGTCGCTCAATGCCTCAGCCGCGGGTGCGCTTCTGCTCTACGAGGCCATGCGCCAGCGCCTGATTGCGCGGCCGTAGGGGCGACCTGCGGTCGCCCGTTAGCGGGCCTCCATTTCGGCCGCTGCCAGCAGAATGGCGCACAACCCGTGGGAAGAGTTCGTCTTCGTTGCCTGGCTGACGTAGAGGGCGTAGGTTGGCTCCGCGTTCATGCCTTGCACAGCACCGGTGATGCTCGGCGACCCAGAGGCGTCGGTGGTAACTTTGGTTTGCAGCCCAGTCCAGCCACTATTGGCCACCGAGAGATAGCTGGAATCGATGTAGCCACGGTTGACTGCGACCTTCAGCGCGTAGACGAACATTCCGCTCGCGGAGGTTTCGGTCCAGTTGTCGCTCTTGCTCCCCTGGTCCATGACCTGGAACCAAAGCCCGGTCTTCGCGTCCTGGGTGGTCTTGAGCCCAGCCGCCAAGCCGGTGAGATTGGCCAGCAGGTCGCTGCGGCCGGTCTGATCGGCAGGCAGGTCGCCCAAGGTGTCGACCAGGGCCATGGCATACCAGCCCATGGCGCGGCCCCAGATACAGGGTGAGCGGCCGTTGGCATCAGCCCAGTTGGGCTTGGTCGTACCGGTGGGATTGTTGTCCCACCACGCGTGGTAGTAAAGGCCGGTTGCCGTGTCCAGGGTGTGTTGGCCGACGAGAGTCGCTTGCTTGACGACGGTGGAGCCGCAGAAAGTGCCGCAGGTGCCAAACACGGCCCCGTAGCGCGCGAGGAAAGGCTCGCCCATGTAGATGCCGTCGAGCCACATCTGGTTGGGAAGCGCCTGCTTGTGCCAGTAGCCCCCGTCACCATTGGTAGGAATTTTGTCGTAGAAAGCCCGAACTGTGTCGGCCGCGGTTTGGTATTTCGCCAATCCGGTTTGTTGATACAAGAAAGGCAGCAAGACGGACGGCTGCATGTCGTCGAAGGCGACGAAGGCCGTCCCAAGGTTGATCACTCCAGCGGCGCTCACGTTTTCGTCGATGTACTTCTGGATGTATGCCAGATAGCGGGAATCACCGGTGTGACGGTAGACTTGCTCAACTCCCCGCAACACGATGCCGTGGTTGTATTCGAACCCGGCGGTTGCGTCGATGCTGGCTGGATCAGGCCATTTGCTGAGTATCATGTTGGCAAAGCGCACTGCCAGTGAGTCGGACGCAAGGGTGCCGGCATCGCCCCCGCTCTGGCCTGCAGCTCCTGCGTCGGTAGCGCTTCCCCCGCCGCCCGAGCCGCCTTTGCTTGTCGTGCCGCCTGCGCCACCCTGGCTGGTTGTCCCCCCGGAGCTAGTCGTGCCACCCGTCTTGGTCGCGCCTCCGCTGCCGCTGGAGCCGCCCCGGCCTCCGGCGCCCCCGGATGCGGTTCCGTTGCCGCCGGCCCCGGCCTGGGCGCCACCAGTTGGTGCAGCGCCTCCGCTTCCTGTGACACCGCCGGATCCGGCGCCTCCGCTTCCTGTGACACCGCCAGCTCCGACACCTCCGCTTCGGTTGACGCCGCCGGTTCCGCCGCCGGCAGCCCCGCCGGTTCCACTAGAAATCGCCGTGCTGCCGGCTTGGCCCCCGACGCTGCTACTGCCTCCAGTCTGGGCCGCGCCGCCTGTACCAGACGATCCGCCGTTTTGCGCGCTGCTGGAACCACTCTGCCCGCCGCTCGCTGCCGGCGAAGAGCTGCCCGATGTGCAGGCAACCGCGCCCAACGCCAGCAGGAAGCAGATCATGCCTCCCGCAGTCAGCACCGGTGTCCCAAAGCCGCGCGTGGCGGACGATCCACGGGGTTTCGGTTGACAGGGAACACTGGACGATCGTGCCGTCGGGTTGGACATGGAGACTCCTGTGGACGTAGTGCGGGGAAGAATATGCCGTTCGAGCGCAGGGCGTTGGGCTTGACGGGAAGAATTATACCAGGGGGCTTGCCCCACGGTGACGGAAGCAACAACCGATTTGGCACCCGGGCTGGGTCTGCTAGATTTCTCCGCTCGGAGGTAAATTGTATATGTCACGCATTCCCGTCGCTGTGGTTGGTGCCACTGGGCTGGCAGGCCAGGAGTTCCTGGTTTCGCTGGCCGGGCATCCGATGCTCCAGGTGGTGAAGGTCGCGGCGTCCAGCCGCTCGGCCGGCAAGACCATGGCCGATGCAGTCAAGGACGACAAGGGTGCCTCACGGTGGTTCTGCACCGAGCCCCTCCCGGGCGAAATGGCCGGCCTCAAGGTGGAGGATTCGGCAACCATTACGACCGACGGCGTGCGTCTGGTGTTTTCCGCGGTGGAGGCGGACGTGGCGCGCGAGTTGGAACCCCGGTGCGCCGCTGCCGTGCCGGTGATTTCGACCGCGAGCGCCTTTCGCTACGAGCCGGACGTGCCGATTTTCTTGCCCGGCGTGAACTGGGACCACGCCGGTCTCATCCAGGTGCAGCGCAAGAAGCGCGGATGGAAGGGGTTCATCACCCCGGGCCCGAATTGCACCACGGTCGGCCTGGCCATGACTTTGCGTCCGCTTGACCTTGCGTTCGGTATTGAACGCGTGATCATGACTTCGATGCAGGCGCTGTCGGGCGCGGGCCGCTCACCCGGCGTCACCGCCATGGACATCCTCGACAACATCATTCCCTACATCCCCAAGGAGGAAGAGAAGGTCGAGCGCGAGACCACAAAGATCCTGGGCAAGCTGGTCGGAGAGGCCATCGTGCCGGCGCCGATCTCCGTGTCCTGCACCTGCACCCGCGTGAACGTGCTCGAAGGCCACACCGAGTCGGTCTTCGTTCAGTTGAAGCGTCCCACCCATCTTGACGATGTGAAAGCGGCGTGGCGCGAGTTCGGCTCCGACCTGGCCGGCCTGGCGCTGCCCTCGGCGCCCCAGCACCTCATCGCGATCCGAGAGGATCCCTATCGCCCCCAGGTGCGGCTGGACCGCGACGAGGAGGGTGGCATGACCACCGTGGTGGGACGCCTGCGCGAGGATCCCGCCCTGCCCAACGGCATCAAATACATCCTGGTGTCGCACAATACCCGCATGGGCGCGGCCAAGGGGGCCATTCTGGTGGGCGAGTACCTCATCAAGAAGGGCCATATTGTTTAGGCGGAAACTGCGCCTTTTGTCGCGAACTGCGCATGTGGTATTAGCAAACGATTTTCGCTAGTTACGCCAGAAACCTTCTAGACTTTCATGACGGCGCGGCGACTTGGGTGCACAATTGGCGTCCGGGATACAGCGATTCGGGGTCCAAGCTCGTGCAGCAAGCGATATCACTACCAAGTCAGCCGTTGCTGAAGTCGAACGGCGCGCGGGTCAAGCCAGAGGAGTTGAGCCGTCTAGCAGGCCTGTTCGCAGCCAAGTTGAAGGCTGGCCTTTCGCTCGGGCAAGCGCTTTATGCCCTGTCAGTCGAGTCCAAGAACCCGCGTCTGGTGGCGGCGCTGAAAGGGACAAAGGCGAGCGTGGACGAAGGCCGCCCTTTGGGCGAAGCCCTGCGCGACTACCCAGAGGTGTTTGACGAAATCACCGTGGCCTTGCTGGGTGCGGGCGAGAAGAGCAATCGGTTGCCCATCGAGTTGCAGCGCCTGTCAGCGTACCTTGGCACCACGGCGAAGATCGCGCTTGGCCTAAGCGGCGCGACCACCCGGCCCCTCGTCGGTTTCGGCGCCGGTATGCTGATCCTCCTGGTCGGCCTCGCCCTCGCGGCTCCTCGCGTGGAGCCCTTCCTGCGGGGCCTGCCAGAGCGAGAATGGCCAGTGGCCACGCATCTGGCTATCCAGGTCTCACATGTCGCGCGATCTATCTTGCCGGTCGTACTGGCCGTGGTCGCTCTCGCTTATGCGAGCTTCCGCCTGCTAGTGCGCGGAGATAAGGGTCTGCTTTGGCGGAACGGGGTGCTTTTGCAGGCACCCATCATCGGGTCGCTGTGGCGGGCCAAGGCGGTGGCGCACTTCACCCGCACCACTGGGGTACTGGTCGCTGCCGGCATCCCCGTGCTGGAGGCTATGGAAAGCGCGGCGATGACCGCGGGCAACGTGGCGGTGCGCGGGGCCGTGCTACTGGCCGCGGACAAGGTCAGCAAGGGCCGCGATTTGCCGACTGCGCTCGCCGAGGTCGGGCTGGTCTCGCGCTCGGAAATCAACACCATGCGAGCGGCCGAGCGGCGCGGAACCCTGGGTGAGACGCTGATGAAGGACGCCGAGGCGGCCGACGCCGATCTGTTGAGGCGCATCAACCGGGTGAAGAACGCAGCGCAGTCGGCGACAATATTGCTGCTGGGTCTGCTGATCGCCGGCGCGTTGTTGGGGTTTGTCGGGCTCGCCCTGGCCAGCCACTAGGTTTATCTCCACCCGATTCGGTACCCGGCATCGACAACAAAGCCGCCTGTGTTGCCCACAATCACGTCTCTACTCGACAGCTCGCCCAAAGACATGGCCAGGTAGCGCAGGCCGAGCACCACCTGGGACCGCCGCAGCAGGAAGGCGGCCTCGATCAAGCCCTCGCAGGAAAAGGCTAAGCTGTGCCCCGGAATTTCGCTGCCGAGGGCATGAAGACGAGCCTGCGCCAGTACGAGCCCCGCGCCCGCACCGGCAGACAAGGCAAGCCGGTCGAGGCGGTAGCGATAGCTGGCCTGGGCCAGCAGGGGAATCTGGTCAAGAACAACGTCACCTGCCCCGGCGCTGTTCCAGGAGAAGAAGCTGCTGTGCAAGTAACCGGCGGTCAGGCCGAATGCGAAACCGGCGAGGCTAGTGTGGAGCGAGGCCATCGCCTCGACGAACAGGGCGATGCCTGGTGGTTGGTGTAGGTTCCACAAGAGGCCCAGGCGAGGCGTGAGCGTGTAGCGCGTGCCTTGCACCGGTGGGGGCGGCGGCGGCCGGCGCGTGAACAGGGAAAGCGGGATACGTTCTATGGCGTGTCCACTGTCGAGGACGGCCTCCACCTCCATGGCCTGGCGACCGGTCGGCACGGCGGGCGGCCGGAGCAAGAGCATCACGCGGCCGTCCTGCGTGGCCCGGGGTGAAGCCGGCTGGCCATCGACCAGCACCGCGGCTTCGCCTGCGTCGGTGGGATTGCCGAAGGCATCCTGTGCACTCAAAAATACGCGCAGGCTGCGAGTCGGGGCCGCTTGCGACGGAACTGCCTCCGCCTGCAGCATGAGGTGGGCAGTAGGCGCCGAAATCAGCACCACGTCCGCTTCTGCGGTCACGTCTGGCTCTCCGCGCAGCGAGGCCATGAGGTGGAGAGTCGGGTCTTGCAGGGAGGCCGGCACGCGCACCAGGAACCGGGCCTCGCCCTCGGCGAGGCTGCCGAGAGGCTCGGGCTGTGGGCCAGAAGACTCCAAGACGATCGTGGATGCGTCGACCAGTCTCCCCGATGGCTCTGCGGCCAGCACGGCGACCTCGCCGACGCTCCCGGCGACCAGCTTCTCGGGGGCCACTACCAACGCGCGCCGCGCGCGCGGAATCGCGAGGTCCAGAAGCTGCTGGCTGGCCTGGCCGCGGCTGTTAACCGATTGGGCCAGGGCGAAATCGACACCCGGAGGCACGACCACGGGCACGTGGACGTTGCCGTCCGCGGGCGCGAGGACAGGCCCGAACTCCTTGTCCACGACTTTCACCGTGACCCTGGCGCCGGGGTCAGTGTGAAAGCCCGGACTGGTGGCAGCACGCAGGCGCACGGCCAAGGCCCCGCGCAGAATCAGCGAATCATGCGAGAAATCGGCGACCAAGATGGCCACCTGGGGAAAACGAGTGGAGGGCAGGAGAAAGCGGGCCGAGAAACTGGTCGGTCCCTCGCGCACCAAGTCCTCCACCCGGCCGGCGCTGCACAGGATTCGCGGAAATGGCAACGGCGACGCGAAGGCTCCGGTAGCCACGACGCGCAGTTCGGTTTCGTGTTCCATCCCAAGCACCGGCGCCGGTTCCGCCAGCGACAGGGTCACCCGCGCTGGCGGCACTGGCTGCTGGGCGCGCATCTCGATCGCATCCTCTGACAAGACCTGTCCGTCCGTTGCTGGGCGCTGGGGTGGGCCGGTGGGGGCTTGGCTGTCACCGAGGCTAACGTCGTCCGCACTGGCATCTGCCTGCTTGTGCGCTGGCGTCTCCTGGGGCAACACCGCCGCGGCTTCCCCATGCCCACCATCGGCAGGCTCTGCCTCGCGTACATCGCCGGCGTGGCCGGCATCGGTTCTCGTCGCGCCATCTGGTGGGACCTCGGCCGCGTCGACCCGCGCCCCCAAAAGCAAAACCAGGACCAAGGCCATCATTCTTTCCAAAGCCTGCCACCCGAGGGCTGCAGCGACGGCGCACGCGGGGGCAGGCGCAGGCGCAGGACCTTGTCCACCGCCTTCTGCCGTCCCACAGTGTCTTCGGCTTCCACATGGACGCGGGTTTGAGGTTCTGACACCTGCACGCGCGCGAGAAAGCTACCGTCGGACGCCACCGGCGTCTCTTCGCCATTGACCCGCACGCGCGACGAGGGGCTGGCGTGGCCTCGGATGTTGGAGAGGCCCTCGGATTTGTCGTCGTCGGGCCAAATCACCCAGAGCAAGATTTGCTCGGGGATGGGCTCGGGATCGCTGGGGGCTGCCCCGGGGAATGCCGTGCTTTCGTTTCCCCCGGGTACCAGCACTTGCTTGCCCTGGGATTCAAAGCGGGCCGCGCCTTGGGACGCCGCCACGCTGACCTTTCCGCTGGGCGACATCGACACCGCGAAACTTGCGGTGCCCACGTTGGTCGTGCGGGTGTCGAGGGCATCGATCTCTAAGGTTTCGTCGTCGTTGCCCACCTTGGCGGAAAGCCGTTTCCCGCGCAGCAGGTCCACTTTGGCGGTTTTCTTGTCGAGCTTGTCGACGCGCAGGTCCATGTTGTCGCCCAACTTGATCTCGACGCTGCCCCGAAGCAGAGAGGCGCTCGAATCGTCATGGGTACGAATAACGTCTTTGGACGAAAGCACGTGTCCAGCACGCGCAACGTACCACTGGCCGTTTTGGAAGGCCTCCACACTGCCGGCCAGAGTGCTGAGCCGAAACTGGGTGGGCTCGGCCAGCCGCATGCGGGGCACCGGCGACGGCAAGCCGACCGGCATTTCGGGCCGTCTGCGCTCGAAAAAGAAGCGCGATACCAGGGTGGCCGCCGCGAGAATGGCGACCACCAGGACGATGGCCGCCACCTGGAATCGGGAACTGGGGTTCCTGCCGCGGGGGCTCATGCGAGGAGACTAGCTCCTTCACTTATGGGGAAAGTGAGCAAGAAGGTCGTGCCTTGGCCGACCTCGCTTTCCACTCGGATGGTGGCGCCATGGTCCTCGATGATCTTGTGCACCATCGAAAGCCCGATGCCGGTGTCGGTTCGCTGCGCTTTGGTAGTGAAGAAGGGATCGAAGATGCGAGACAGTTGCTCGGGCTTGATGCCGTGCCCGGTATCACTCACGCGCAGCCGGAGCAGCTTGTCCTCCGGCTGAGTGGTCTCGATGGTGAGGGTGCCACCCGAGTCCATGGCTGCCCTGGCGTTTTGGATGAGCTGTATGATCGCGGCTTGCACCTGCAGGGCACTGCCGCGGATGGGTGGGCTGGGGCTGGGCACGTGCTTGACCACGGCAATGCCCGCGTCGGCCAGGGTCTTGGGCCCGCACAGATCGAGCGCATCGTGAATGACCTGAGAAAGATCGAATGGGCGGAAGTGCTCGCCCGACTGCTTCTGCGAGAAGCGCAGCAGATTGGCCACGATACCCTGAATGCGCGCAGCCTGTTCCTCGATGTCCTGAACCAATGGCCGGGCGGGGTGGCCGTCGGGCAGATCGGCCAGCAGGATCTGCGCCAGGCCGAGCACGCCGGTGAGCGGATTGTTGATCTCGTGTGCGACCCCGGCGCCGAGCGAACCGATGGCGGCCAGTGAGCGCGAGCGCAACAAGAGATCCTGTGCGTCGCGCAGTTCCTTGGTTTTTTCCTCGACCCGCTTTTCCAGAGTGACGTTCCAACTCTGGATCTCCTCGGTCCGCAGGAGGATCTCGCTGCGCGCCGCCGAGAGCGAGCTGGCCATGGAGTTGAATGCCTTGGCCAGCTCACCCAGCTCGTCGTTGGAGGCAACCTCAATCTCGGCGTCCAACTTGCCCTGGGCGATGTGGCGCGCTCCCTGCACCAAGGTGCCGACCCGGCTGGCCAGCGAGCGCGCCAACGCCGCACCGACCACCGCGGCGACGAACGCCGCCACACCCACCCAGTAGATGGTGGTCCAGGTAAGGCGCCGTGCTGGCCGCAGGGCTGACTCGACCCACCGTTCGACGACCACACCCAGGCCAAAGGCAAGCGTTGGCACGTAGGCGCCGATGACCGAGTGGTCGTGGCTCGGGTACTCGGCCACGAACCACGCGGGCGGCAGCGAGCCTGGTTTGCCCTGCGGCAGGCGCTTGGGCTCGAGAGGAGTAGTTCCCGCTCCGCGGCCGGAAACCACGGTGCGGCTCTCGCGGTCGAGCAGCAAGATGTCACGGTCGATCGACGAAAGCGAAGCCAGATGGTCGGCGATGCGGCGCAGGGACGCGGCGGCCACGATGATGCGGGGATCCTCGTTGGCCAGGCCCTGGTAGCGGACCGCCAACACCACATGCGGCACGTGCGCGCTGCCGGCCACGAAGATCGAGCCCACCGCGCTCCCCTCGCGCAGAACCGCTTCGACGGGAACATGCACAGGGAGACGGGCCACGTCCTCGATCGGAATGATCTCATGGGTTCCAAAGGAAGGGTTTCTGGGCGGGACCGACTGGAAGGCAGCCGGAACCACCGGCTGTCCCTCGGTGTCGAGCAGAGCCACCACGCTGAAATCGTCGCTTTGGTGGTACACGAGCTGGAGGAACTTGCGCAGGGCCTCGGCGGTCGGCAGCGTGCCCCCCGCGCGGGTGAGGTCGAGAATGCGTGTCTCGACCGACATAGTGGCCTGCAGGTTGGTCAGGTGGCTGGCGACGTACTCCGAGATTTGGCGTGCCAGCAGAACCTCGTGGCCCTCGATGGCCTCGCGCAAGGCCGCCTGGCTGACCCGGATTGAGGAATAGCCGGCGATGGCCAGTGGCACGGCAGCTACGCCGATTGAGAGAAGCGCGAACTTGGGCAGCAGCTTCATGGGGCAATCCAGGAGAATTGGTCGGGCAGGCGGGTCCAGCCATTGGCGGCGTCGAAGGCCCAGACCCAGGCCTGGCCGCTCGCCGGGGGTACGACGCCGTCGATCTCACCGGGGTTCTTCCACGACGCGTTCGCCAGGGAAACCGCGCCCGCCAAGGTTTGACCCAAGTAGATGATGGTAGTCTCGGTGAAGTTCGCGCCGGAAACCGTGACCGGCGTGCTCTCGCCTTGGGTGCCGAAGGATGGAACAATCGACTGTATCTGCGGCGGAAGCTGATAGTGAAACTTGTACGCCCAGGTGGCGAAGCCAAGGCGAGATTGCACAGTCACCGTGACCGCGGCGGAAGTAGAATAGCCCGGCGTGTAGCCCGTGATGGTCTGGTTGTCGACCACGATGCCGCCATCGGGGACCAGCAGGCTATCGCCGAAGTATGTGCGACTCCCGGGGACAAAGCCCGATCCTCGGAGCACCACATTGGTTCCGCCCGCCACGCCTCCTGACTCTGGCGTGACCGAGGATACGGTGGGGCGCTGGCTCAGGTTGATGGGAACATGAATCGGGCTGCTCTGGTTGGGCGGCACGGCGTCGTCCGAGGCCACAATATTCAGGTTGACCGTCATGTTTGGGTCCAAGTCCGGACTGATAGTCACGTCGAAGGCGCAGTCGATGCGGTCGGAGCGCAGCCCGGACGGACAGTTGCCCGTCAAAGGATCACGTTGCGATCCATCGTCCGACGCAGGTTCAGTGTAGGTCCACGTCAGCACTACTAGATGGCCGGGTGGCCCGTCGGTAGCGATCACCTGTCCGTGAATGAGGGATCCGGGAGCATAGAGATCGCCCGGGGCCGGGCTGGTGACCGTCAGATCCGGAGTGAATATGTACCGGCCCAACGCCAAGAAGCCACCGGCCAGCACCGCCTTGTGGCCGCGAGGATCCATGATCTCCACGTCGCAGGGGCCTGCGGCCAGGTCGTCCGGGTCCTGTATGTCCAAGTCGGCTGAAATCTGGGTGGGGCTTACCCAGCCGAAATCGGTCAGCGGAGCCGAGATCGATCCTTGGCTGACCTTGCCCGAAAAGCCCTGCATCGTGGCCACGCGTTCGCCCGACTCAGGATCGAGGCGGAACGATGGAACGAAGCCCGCGCCGGTCAGCGTGAGACGGAAGTCGCGATCGGTGTAGGCTTGCGCAGGGTCGACGGCGTCGATGCGTGGCTGTGGCTCACTACCGGCGCAGCCGACGAGAGCAGTGGCGCAAAGAGCAAGACTTGCGCGGGGGCCGAGCGTCACGGCGCTATCTTACTACCGGGGGCGTGATTCTGGCGGGTTCCGCAAGCGATAGCTGACGTAAGAGGCCAACTTTGTTTCGCCGGCGACGGCGTTTCATCGTCCTTTTGAGAATCGCGGTGCAGAACGGAGTCGTGCCGTTCGCTTTCAATCCGCCGCCAGATTTGAGGTGGCTTGTGCGCGCCGCGCCAAGTACCATCCGGCTACCAGGGTCGCGCTTGTCTAGCTTGCGCGCGAAAGTCCTTGACCGCGATCTGGATGTCGCGGTTTCTCTTGGCAACGCGATCCCTGAATCGTCCGGACCTCGCAGAATCGGGCTGTTTCCACCTCGCGCGGCGGGCATACTCCTTGCAAACCGGTGAGTTCATGAAGATTCGACTCTTCTTTGGCGCCGCCATCGTTTTCTTTCTCCCATGCTTTGCATGTGAGTCTGGGAAGACCTACCCGGTCACGTTCGTCTGTGAGCCAACCGGAGGCTTGACCTGTCCGCCGGAAGGCGAATGCCCGGCTCTGCCGCTCGGATCCGACACCTGCGGAGATTTGCCTGGCTTGTTTGGCCACCCACCGACGTCCGTCACAGTGGGTCGCCCGGTGGGCTGCGAGGTGGGCCTCTCGTACGGCAACCCGTACTACGGGGACAGTCAGCAAACCTGCACCTGCACCATGGATTCATCGTCGCCGACACCAAAGTGGGAGTGTCCCGTCTGACGGATGGACGCCGGGTGCCCGTGGCAGGCCAGTTGACTAGGAGCGGCCAGCCTGGGAGATTTGCGTCTCATGGCCAATCACCAGAGCCTCCGGGAGATGCTGAGCCACCGAGTGACCTTCACTTACGACACTGGGGCCCAGGTGGTGGGTACGGTTACGGCTTGTGCGCCGGTACAGGGGCCGGTCGAGTACGTGGTATTGGCCAAGGTGGAGGTGAAAGGCGGGGCCGGCCAGGTGCTGGCACGCTTCGCCGAACTGCCGCTCGTACCCAACAACCTGGTGGGGATCAGGGTGACCGAAGGGGGACTTTGAAATGGGAACCCTGAGAGGGTTCCCATGAAGGGTTCCCATGCCCTCCCGCGATGGTGCGCCGCCAGCGAGGACGCGCGCAAAAGCGCGCGGGGCGGGTGGGGTGGGCTGTCCGTCCCGAAGGCCGGCGGGCTCCCCACGCGACTCGTCGACAGATGAGCGATAGCACGCCTGCCAAGAACCGCCGCTTGCACGCTGTGGTGCGCGGTCTGGTCCAGGGCGTGGGTTTTCGCGCCACCACCTTTGACGAAGCCCGGCGCTTGGGTCTTGCGGGCTGGGTGCGCAACCGCGTGGACGGCACAGTCGAGGTGCTGGCCGAGGGGGCAGAGCCCAAGCTGACCCTGTTTCTCGCCTATCTGCGCCGCGGTCCGCTGGGAGCCCGGGTTGCGGGCGTGCTCGAGGATTGGTCGGAAGAGCAGGGCGCGGCCGTCCCGTTCCAGGTCAAGCGCACGGAGTAGGGGTGGCCGGCTCCGCTTCCCGAAATGCTCAACCCTTGCCATCTGCGGGGTTGTTTTTCGACCGCGGCTTGGAGGATGGGCAAAGTCGAGGCCCCGAAGTCTGCTAGTCAGGATTTCTCGGAGTGCGAACCATGGCCTTGGCCACCAGCTCGGACAAATTCTTCACCTGCACCCGCTCGCCGGCATCGCGGTCATCCACAGCGTCCTTGATCATGATGGTGCAGTAGGGGCAGGCGGTGGCCACGGTGGTGGCGTCGGTGGCCAGGATCTCGTCGGTGCGGTCGTGGTTGACCCGGGTGCCGGTCTTCTCATCCATCCACATGCGTCCGCCGCCCGCGCCGCAACAGAAGGCGTGCTCGCGGGTGCGGCCAAGCTCCAGGCGCTCGGGCCCCAGCCGATCCAGAACCGCACGCGGCGCTTCGTACTCGCCGTTCCAGCGTCCCAGGTAGCAGGGATCGTGGAAGGTCAGCTTGCCACCACCGTTGGCGCTGCGCTCGATCACAAGCTTGCCCTGCTCGATCAGTTCGGCGATGAGCTGAGAGTGGTGGCGGACTTCGTACTGCCCGCCCATTTGCGGGTATTCGTTCTTGAGCACGTGCAGACAGTGCGGGCAGGGCGTGACGATCTTCTTCACCTTCTTGGCGTTCAGCGTGTCGATGTTCTGCTGCGCCTCCATCTGGTAGAGCATCTCGTTGCCCGCCCGGCGCGCCGAATCGCCGCAGCAGCCCTCTTCCATTCCCAGCACGGCAAAGCTGACTCCTGCCTGGCGCAGGATATCCACCAAGGCCAGGGTCTGCTTCTTCAGTCGGTCGTCGTAGGCGCCCGCACAGCCCACCCACAGCAGCCATTCGGCGTCCGGTTTATCGTCGAGAGTGGGCACGTCGTGGCCTTCGGCCCAATCCATGCGCCGGTCCGCACCCAAGCCCCAGGGGTTGCCGTTCTGCTCTAGGTTCTTGAAGGTGCGCACCAGATCGCCCGGCACCTTTTCCTGCAGCAGCACCAAGTTGCGTCGCATCTCTAGGATCTTGCCCGGCTGATCGATGAACACGGGGCACACCTCCTGGCAGGCGCCGCAGGTCGTGCACGACCACAGCACCTCTTCGCTGGTGCGGCCGCCGATCAGCTCGCGCGGCTGGCGCGCCTCCTCTGCGGCGGCCTTGCCGTGCTGGAAGCGTTCAATGAGATCGTCGAGGGGACCTCGATCCGGCAGGCGCGACTTCATGTCGTCGCGTAGATCGTGCACCACCTGCATGGGCGAGAGTGGTTTGCCGGTTCGGTTGGCCGGGCAGTAGTTCGAACAGCGCGCGCATTCGGTACAGGCGAAACTGTCGAGCAGCGACTTCCAGGTGAAGTCCTTCCATTCGGAAACCACACCGGTTTGCGCGATGTCGTCCACCTCTAGGTTGAGCTTGGGCAGAATCCCGCGCTGGCCGAGCTGGCGGAAATAGATATTGGGCAAGGCCGCGAGAATGTGGCTGTGCTTGGAGTAGGCGAGGTAGTTGAGGAACTTCAGCAACACCACCACGTGGACCCACCAGTTCACTTCGGAAACCACGTCCGCGGTCGCCGGCGAGACGCCAGCGAGCCAGGCGCTGGCCAGCCAATCGGAAAGGAAGAAGCCGGGCTCAACCACGCCGGCCACAGTACGGAAGGCGTGGATCGCGAAGTGGGTGACCATTAGAAGCGCAATGGCGGACAGAATCGCGGCCGCGTCGCGGCTCATGGGGATGAGTCGAGGTTTGAGGAACAGGCGCCGGAAAAACGCGAAGCCGATGATCGCGAGCACGAGCAGGTTCATGCTGTCCACCGCGGCGTCAAGTGCGCCCGCAGCGGTTTCGCCCATGACAAGAGACCAGGAGAATGTGGGCCACAGCCCCTGCGCCAGGGTTTCCAGGGTGCCCACGCAGATGATGAGGAAGCCCCAGAAGATGATGAAGTGGTGGCGGCTGCCTATCAGGTTGGAGAAGCGCGGCCAGCGGCTGGCCGGGATATCCACCGTCTCGATGACCTTGCGCTGGCCGAAGAAGAAGGAAAGCAGAGAGTCCACGCGCGCCTCGACGCGGTCGGTCCGCTTTTCCGGGCGGCCGGCCAAGAGCATCTTGGTGAAGCGCCGGAGCGTCCAGGCGAACATCACCAGGGACGCGGTCAGAAGTACGGCGAAAACGATCTGCTTCAGCATGGGCATTTCCTAGCACGGCCCGCACCAGTTAGGAACCAGGGCCGCCTCGTTGTATAAACCAGGCCATGCCGATGAACCGCGAGCTGATCGACATCCTGGCCTGCCCCAAGTGCAAAGGGTCGCTGGAGCTGCGGCCCGACGAAAGCGCCTTTGTCTGCCGCGCCTGCCGTCTGGTCTACGCCGTGGTCGACGAGATCCCCAACTTCATCGTCGAAGAAGCGCAACCCCTGGAAGGGTAGTGAATGTTTCGCGATCCCGGGATCGAGGCGCTCCTTCGCGCTGACTTGGAGCGGCTGCAGCTTGGCCGCTTGCAGGCGCTGGCGGTGCGGCTGCACGAACGGGTGCCGCTCTACCGCGAGCGCTTTGCTGCTGCCGGGATCGCGCCCGATGGCATCAAGTCGCTGGCCGACTTGCGCCGTCTGCCGTTCACCACCAGTGCCGACCTGCGCGACACCTATCCGGCGGGCCTGCTGGCGGTCCCGATGCACGAGGCCCTGCGCCTGCACACATCGAGCGGAACGACCGGCCGTCCCAAGGCGATTTTCTTTTCCCCGCGAGATGTGGACAACGCCGCCGAGCTGTGCGCCCGCAGCTTCGTGGCTGCCGGCGTGACAGCGCGTGACGTGTTTCAGAACATGATGACCTACGGCCTCTTCACCGGAGCGCTGGTGGCCCACTACGGGGCCGAGAAGATCGGCTGCCTGGTGATCCCGGCCGGCCCAGGCAATTCCGAGAAGCAGCTTGCACTCATGCAGGACTTCGGCACCACGGCAGTGCACCTGACACCCAGCTTTGCGCTCTACTTCGCCGACTTTCTCGACGGAAAAGGCCCGGACGCGCGCAAGCCGCTCAGGCTGCGCCGAGCCTTTGTGGGTGCCGAGCCGTACAGCGTCGAGACGCGCGACAAGATCGAACAGGCCCTGGGCGTCGAGGTCTTCAACTCCTACGGCCTCTCAGAGATGAACGGCCCAGGCGTGGCCTTCGAGTGCGCCGAGCGGGCCGGCATGCATCTTTGGGAAGACCACTTCATCATCGAGGTCATCGATCCCAAGACCGAAGAGCCGCTGCCCGACGGCGAGCCGGGCGAATTGGTGTTGACCACCCTGTGCCGCGAGGCCATGCCGCTTCTGCGCTACCGCACACGCGACATCACAGCAGTCATTCCGGGCCCCTGTGCCTGTGGCCGCACCCACCGCCGCTTGGCGCGGATCACCGGCCGGGCCGACGACATGCTCATCGTGCGCGGGGTCAACGTGTACCCGCAGCAGATCGAGCATGTGCTCATGGCCATCCCGCAGGTGGGTCGCAATTATCTCATTCTGCTTGAGGGCCGCGACGACATGACCGTGCAGGCCGAGTTGGCTCATGGTGAACTGGAAATGAATGAGGAGCAGCGGGTTGCATTGGAAGGCGAGATTGCGGCCCGTCTGCGCTCGGAGATCCTGACCAAGCCCAAGGTCAAGCTACTGCCGCCATCCAGTTTGCCGTTCAGTGAGGGCAAAGCCAAGCGCGTGATCGACCGCAGAACGTTGTAGCGGGAGCGCCCGATCACGCAGGGGCCTGTCGGCCCCTGCGATCCATGCGGTCTACTACCGCAGATACTGGGCCAATCCGATATTCTGGGTCTTGATCGCGTTGGCGACAAGACCAGCCAGCTTCTCTCCGCCCGCGAGGTTGGTGTGGGTTTGGTCAGTCCCGCCCGCGTGGTATGCTTGCAGCACCTGCGTCTTGGTCATACCAAGGCCATCGTACCAGGTGGTCGACAGGGCTGTGAGATCGATGAATGGCACGTTGTTGGCTGTTGCGATCGCCTTGGCCGCCGCTGCATGAAGGCTGGTCTGATCGCCTATTGGAATACTTGTGGCGCGAGCAGGAGGGGAGACCATTATCGGGTTGACGCCCGCGGCTATTGCGGCGGTCACATGGGGCGTGAGGTTCGCCTCGACCGTGGCGTCGGTGTCTGTCTTGTCGTTGTGTCCAAACTGGATAATGATCCAGTCGCCTTTGGTCCAGCGCGATGAGATGTCGCTCCAGAAGCCGAAGTCGCCGGAGGCCGCGCCGCTGTTGGCATAGTTGGCAATTCCAACCGGAGGCCCGAAATACTCGGGCAGCATTTGCCCCCAGCCCCCGTAGGAGCCACCGGTCTGGTCGCAGGTGGTGGAATCGCTGGCAATGTAGACCATGATCGGCTTGGTCGTCGCATCGGCCAAGGCGTATCCGATGGCAGAAACCTGCGGATTCGTGCCGGAGAAGAACAAGTCTAGCCCCGGGTACCCGCCCGGCCCGCCGGCATGCTTTGGCTGCCCTTCCATGTCTCGCACATTGACCACGAACGCATATTCCAGCGACTGGCCTGGGGTGGTGGTCACAGACTGCAGCATGCCTCGGCTCGATTCTGCAGTGACAAGCGTGTCACCGGCGGCGGCGCCGCCAAGAGTAACCGTCACGACGTAGTTCCCCGCCTCACTGGTGGCGTCTGCCGTGGGCGTGGTCTCAGAAGTGTTGTAGTCGCTGCCACCGAAGAGGCATTCGATGCAGACATTCCCCGTGGGCTGGCCCGCGCACGCATTGCCAGTGCCTCCCACCGCTACTTTCTGGCATTTGGCGTAGTTGTCCGCTGTGGGCGCGGGATACCCCGCCGGAACTCCGGTTGAAGGAGGAGCCCCGCCTGCGCCGCCCGCGCTTCCGCCGGTAGCTGCAATTCCTCCGGATCCGGTCTTGCCGCCCGATCCTGGCGTGCCGCCTTTCGCGAGCGTGCCTCCGGTTCCAATCAATCCGCCGGTTGATGCGATACCACCCGCGTTCATCGTACCACCCGTGTTCACGGTGCCGCCCGTGAGCAGTATCCCACCCGTTGTGACGATACCACCCGTTGATTGGGTGCCGCCGGTGGTTGGCGAACCTCCGGCAGTGGTCGTGCCGCCCGAACCGGGTGCTCCTCCTTGGGCCACGCCTCCGGAACCGCCCTGCGGTGGTTCGGAGGTACTTGAGCAGGCCATCAAACCGACAAGCGTGAGCAATGGGAGCAGTGAAAGGCGTGGTGCAGTGGCCATGATTCTCCTCAACTTCTATTACCTAAGATACTGGGCCAGTCCGATGTTCTGGTCCTTGATGGCTTTGGCAACAAGACCAGCCAGCTTCTCTCCGCCCGCGAGGTTGGTGTGGGTTTGGTCGGTCCCGCCCGCGTGGTATGCCTGCAGCACTTGAGTCTTGGTCATGCCAAGACCGTTGTACCAAGTGGTCGACAGGGCGGTGAGATCGATGAATGGCACGTTGTTGGCCGTTGCGACCGCTTTGGCCGCCGCTGCATGAAGGCTGGTTTGATCGCCTATTGGGATGCTCGTCGCGCGCGCGGGAGGAGAAACCATTATCGGGTTGACGCCCGCGGCTATTGCGGCGGTTACATGGGGCGTGAGGTTCGACTCGACCTGAGCGTCCGTATCTGTCTTGTCGTTGTGTCCAAATTGGATAATGAACCAGTCGCCTTTGGCCCAGCGCGACGAAATGTCGCTCCAGAAGCCGAAGTCGCCGGAGGCCGCGCCGCTGTTGGCATAGTTGGCAATTCCGACCGGAGGACCGAAATACTCAGGCAGCATTTGACCCCAGCCCCCGTATGAGCCACCGGTCTGGTCGCAGGTGGTGGAGTCGCTGGCAATGTAGACCATGATCGGCTTTGTCGTCGCATCGGCCAAGGTGTATCCGATGGCAGAAACCTGCGGATTCGTGCCGGAGAAGAACAAGTCTAGCCCCGGGTATCCGCCCGGCCCGCCGGCATGCTTTGGTTGCCCTTCCATGGCTCGCACATTGACCACGAACGCATACTCAAGCGACTGGCCCGGGGTGGTGGTCACGGACTGCAGCATGCCTCGGCTCGATTCTGCAGTGACAAGCGTGTCACCGGCGGCGGCGCCGCCAAGAGTAACCGTCACGACGTAGTTTCCCGCCTCGCTTGTCGCGGTTGCCGTGGGAGTGGTCTCAGAGGCGTTGTAGTCGCTACCACCGAAAAGACATTCGATACAGACATTCCCCGCGGGCTGGCCCGCGCACGCATTGCCAGTGCCTCCTACCGCTACCTTCTGGCACTTGGCGTAGTTGTCCGCGGTGGGCGCGGGATATCCCGTTGGGATGCTGCCTGGCTGGGGAGCCCCGGCCGCGCCTGCCGCCCCGCCCGCGCCTCCCGCGCTCCCGCCGGTTGCGCCAATCCCTCCGGATCCGGTCTTGCCTCCTGACCCTGAAGCGCCTCCCGATGGTGATGCGCCGCCGGTCGTGCTCGTGGCACCTCCGGTCGAGGCACTTCCACCGGCTGCGGAAGTGCCGCCCGAAGCTGCGGATCCGCCGGTATCGGTTGCGCCGCCGGTTGAGGAGTTGCCGCCCGTGGCGGTTGCGCCGCCAGTCTTGGAGCTACCGCCCGTGGGCGCTGCGCCGCCGGTTGTGGCTGCGCCACCCGTGGCCTTAGTCCCGCCGGTCATGGGGGCGCCCCCGGTGGCCTGAGTGCCGCCAGTTGTGGGGCTACCGCCTGTGGCCGTGGTGCCGCCGGTTGTGGCTGCGCCACCAGTTGTCGGTGCTCCGCCCGTGGTTGCCGACCCTCCGGCAGCGGTCGTCCCGCCCGAACCAGGTGTTCCTCCCTGGGCCACCCCTCCGGAACCGCCCTGCGGTCCTCCAGTGTCATTTCCTGAGCAGGCCATCACACCGACGAGAGTGAACAACGGGAGCAGCAAAAAACGTCGCGTGGTATTCATGATTCTCCTCAGTTGTAAGGGTGGCGTTCCCCCCCATCCATGGGTCAGAGTTTCTTGTTTTTCGGGCAGGTCGAAGGATGTGGCTCGATCACCACAAGTCCTCAGCAGTGAAGAGCAGACCCAGGCCGCAAGGGCGCACAGAACATTAGCATTGCGCCGGTTCATTGCCAAACGCAGCAAGCGCTTGCGCAGGCGTGCAGTATACCTGCCGGCTACGCCGGTGGACAACTGCCGGAGATTGTTCTTGATTTTGCATACCAAGCCACTCTTCGCAGCATTTGGCAGTGCTATTCCTAGCAACGGATCGCGCTTCGCGAGATCCCGACTTCCGTTCGCCCGCATCTTCCTCCATGATGAGATCCCCATCTCCCTTCGCGCGGGCTGCATCCCATGAAAGTCGAGCAAATCACGGTCTTTCTCGAGAACCAGTCGGGCCGATTGGCCGACGTGGCCAGCATCCTTGCGGTCGCGGGTGTGAACATCCGCGCGCTGTCCCTGGCCGACTCTGCTGATTTCGGCATCCTGCGGCTCATCGTGAACGACACGGACAAAGCCAGCCAGGTGCTCAAGGCGGAGGGCTTCACCGTGGCCAAGACCGAGGTCGTGGGCGTGCAGGTGCCCGACCGGCCGGGCGGCCTGGCTGAGATTCTCAACGCGATGAAGGCCAACCAGGTCAACGTCGAGTACATGTACGCCTTCGTGCACAAGTCGGCGGTCAACGCCACCATCATTTTCCGCTTCGACGATCCGGGAAAGGCCATCGCCTGCTTGCAGCACGCCGGAATCAGAATCCTGGAGGGCGAAGACCTCTACTCGATGTGACCATCAACCGACTAGCAGGGAGCTATCCGCATGAAGACACCAGGAATTCTTGCAACTCTCATCTTGGCGAGCCTACTGGGCGCAGGTGCGACGCAGGCTAGGGGACCCACCATCAAGATCGGCGCCATCTTCAGCGTGACGGGCCCGGCAGCCAACCTGGGCGGACCCGAGGCCAGGACCCTGGAGATGCTCGTGCAGGAGGCCAACAAGAGGGGCGGGATCGGCGGCAGCCAGATCGAGTTGGTGCTCAAGGATTCGGCCAGCAGCCCCGAGAAGGCAATTTCATTTGCCAAGCAGCTCATCGAGGAAGACAAGGTCTTTGCCATAATCGGTCCTTCCACCAGCGGCGAAACTCTAAAGATCAAGGGCATTGCCGAGGAGGGCAAGACCATGCTGCTATCCTGTGCGGCGGCGGAGGCCATCGTGAATCCAGTGGCCAGTTACGTGTTCAAGGTGGCGCCCAACGACAGCCACGCCGCCCGCCGCATTTTCGAGCAGATGAAGAAGATGGGTATCGCCAAGATCGGGCTGCTGTCCAGTAACACCGGTTTCGGCAAGGCCGGCAAGGAACAGGTCGAGAAGCTGGCCCCAAGCTTTGGCATAGGGATCGTGGCCAATGAGGTGTACGAGAAGGAGGCAACTGACCTGACCGCTGTCGTGACCAAGCTCAAGGCGGCCAACGTGCAGGCCTTCATCAACTGGTCCATCGAGCCAGCGCAGGCCATCGTCATCAAGAACGCGCGCCAGGTTGGTCTTTCCGTGCCCGTCTTTCAGAGCCACGGCTTCGGCAACATCCAATATGCCAAGGCCGCTGGGCCCGCAGCCGAGGGCGTGATCTTCCCTGCCAGCCGGCTGCTGGTGGCTGACAGTCTGCCGGCCGGCGACAAGCAGAAGCCCGTGCTGCTCAAATACAAGCAGAGCTACGAGGCCCGCTATCATGAAGATGCCAGCACCTTTGGTGGCCACGCCCACGATGCCCTCTTGCTGCTGGGCAAGGCGGTGGAAAAGGCCGGCGGACTCGACAAGGAGAAGGTGCGCGCCGCACTGGAAAGCCTGCAGGGCGTGGTGGGCACGGCCGGAATCTTCAACTTCTCCGCGCACGATCACGGCGGCCTAGACATGGACGCTTTCGAGATGCAGACCGTGAAGAACGGCAAGTTCGTCGTGTACAGCGACGCGGCCGCCAAGCAGTAGCGACGGGCCAGTCCGGGCTGGCCCGTCAGACGCGCATGAGTCTCGCTCTTCTCTTTCAGTACCTGGTGGCCGGCATCACCTACGGCACGATCTACGCGATCGTCGCCATCGGCTTCAACATCATCTATAACGCCACCGGCATCATCAACTTCGCCCAGGGCGAGTTTGTCATGTTGGGCGGGATGATCGGGGTGACCCTGCGTGCGCTCTTGCCCATGCCCGTCGCCATCGCGGGCGCGGTCATCGCCACCATGCTGGTGGGAGCGCTGATTGAGATGCTGTTCATTCGCTGGCTGCGCCGGCCGTCAGTGCTGCGCCTGATCATCATCACCATTGGCCTGTCCATCGCCATTCGCGAACTGGCGCTGCTGTTGTGGGGCGAGGGCGTGCGCGCCTTGCCGTATTTCACCGGCACCGCGGTGACCTCGCTTTCCGTCGGCGACGTCCACATCTCGCCCCAGGTGTTGTGGGTCCTCGGGATCTCAGCGGTGATGGTGGCGGCGCTCAATTTCTTTTTCGCCCGCACTCTGCTCGGCCGGCAGATGCGCGCCTGCGCCTGCAACCGCGAGGCAGCGCAGTTGTGCGGCATCAGTGCCAAGAACATGGTCACCCTGTCCTTTGTGCTGAGCGCGGGCATCGGTGCCCTGGCCGGCTGTGTGATCTCGCCCATTACCTACGTGCAATACGACAGCGGCAGCAGCCTGGCCTTGAAGGGGTTCACTGTGGCCATTTTGGGCGGTCTGGGCAACAGCATGGCTGCGGTTGCTGCGGGCTTGCTGCTTGGCACCCTGGAGTCGTTCTCCATTTGGGTCATGCCCGCCGCCTACAAGGACGTCATCGCCATCAGCATTCTATTGCTCATTCTCTTCGTGCGGCCTTCAGGGTTGTTCGGCAATGCTGAGGCTGCGCGCCTCAAGGACTACTGATGGGCCGCCGGCGCAACCTACCCATTGTCGCTTTGGCCATGGCGGTGATTGCGGTGCAATTGCTGACTGCAGCCGCGGGCAAGCCCCAGTACCTCACCCAGCTCACCATGGCGGGGTACTACTCGCTGGTCATCGTGGGGCTCACCTTGTTGATGGGCTACACCGGCCAGATCTCACTCGGCCACGCTGGATTCTTCGCCATCGGCGGCTACACCTCCGGCCTGCTAACCACGTACAACCTTCATCCCCTAATAGGCCAGATCCCTGTCTCTATTCTGCAGGCATGCGGGCTGTTGGTTTCAGGCAAGGATCTGTACGGCGCCGATCTCTTGGTAGTGCGCCCGTGGGCAGCCTGCGTGGTTGCCTTGCTGGTGACCATCGGCATCGCCTACCTGGTGGGCAAGCCGGTCCTGAAATTGAAGGGCCACTACCTGGCCATGGCGACCCTGGGCTTTGGCACCATCGTGTACAAAGTGGTATTGGGTAGCAGCCTGGTGGGCGCGGCCGACGGGATCTCGGACATTCCCGCCTTTCCCCTCTTCGCGGGCCTGGTGGTGACCGGCAAGTCCGCGCTGCGCGCGCAGAACTACTATGTGGCCTGGGGCCTGGTGCTGGGGGCTATGGCGTTGCTCACCAATCTCATCCGCTCGCGCGTGGGTCGCGCCCTGCGCGCGATCCACGGGGCCGAAGATGCAGCCAATGCCATGGGGGTGGACACCGGCCGGTACAAGCTGCAGATGTTCGTGCTCAGTGCCGCGCTGGCGGCCTTGGGCGGCGTGTTTCTGACTCACTACAACGGCGGCATCGGCCCTTCCGAGGCCTCAGTCATGAAGTCCGTGCGCTACGTGGCCATTGTGGCCGTCGGCGGCATGGCGAACTTGTGGGGCGCCCTGTTCATGGGCGTGTTGCTCAATTTCCTTTCTCTGCGCGGTTCTTTCGGATCCTACGACGACGCGGTTTTCGGCCTGATTCTTCTGGCCATCATGCTCTTTGCGCCCGACGGGTTGCTGCGCGCAGAGTTCGCGCGGCGCCTGCCCGGCCTGCGCCGTGGGCAGAAGGCGGCGCCATGAGCCTGCTCGTGGTCAAGGATCTGTGTAAGCGCTTCGGCGGTTTGCAAGCCGTGGACAACGTCAGTTTCGCGGTTGCTTCCGGCAGCATCAAGGCGCTCATCGGTCCCAACGGCGCCGGCAAGACAACCCTGTTCAACCTGATCTTCGGCGCCCTGCTCCCCGACTCAGGGCAGGTGTGGTTCGACGGCAAGCAGACGGACGGCTGGAAACCGCATCAGGTGGCGGCCGCGGGCATGGCGCGTACCTTCCAGCACATTCGTCTGTTTCCCAAGATGAGCGCCCTGGATAACATCGCGGTCGGCCGGCATGTGCACAGTCGGGCCGGGTTTCTGGCCAGCATGCTCGGCCTGCCCTGGACACGACGAGAGCAGCGGGCGGTGCGCGAGAAGGCCCTGGAGATCATGCGCTTCTTGGGCGTGGAAGAGCTGGCCGACGGCGAGGCCACCAGCCTGGCCTACGGCCAGCAGCGTATTGTCGAGCTGGGGCGGGCGCTCGCCTGTGAGCCCAAACTGCTCCTGCTCGACGAGCCCGCTGCAGGGCTCAATATGCGTGAGACCAGCGAGATGGCCAAGCTGATCGCGCGCATCCGCGACACCGGGGTCACAGTGCTGCTGGTCGAGCACGACATGACCCTGGTGATGAACATCTCGGACGAAGTCTTGGTGCTGAGCTACGGCGAGAAGATCGCTGACGACAAGCCGCTCGCCATTCAGAAGCACCCCGAGGTGATCAAGGTCTACCTGGGAGAGGACGATGCTTAGGATCCGCAGCCTGGAGGCCGGCTACGGCAACCTCAAGGTCCTGCGCCGTGTGTCGATCCACGTTTCCCCTGGCGAGATCGTGACCATCATCGGCGCCAACGGTGCGGGCAAGACGACTTTGCTGCTGACTATTGCGGGCCTTCTGCGCGCCCAGGTGGGCGAGATCCTGTTTGACAAGCAGGACATCGGCCGCCACGCGCCCGAGACCATCGCCTTGCTGGGTTGCGCGCTCGTGCCCGAGGGCCGCCAACTCTTCGCGCCCATGACTGTGCGCGAGAACCTGCAGCTTGGCGCCTATGTGCAGATCCGCCGCGGCCGTGCGCATGAGGTAGAAAGCGATCTCGGCCGCGTCTTCGACCTGTTCCCGCGCCTTAGGGAGCGCGCCTCCCAGTTAGCCGGCACCCTCTCGGGCGGCGAGCAGCAGATGCTGGCCATCGCTCGCGCGCTGATGGCCCGGCCCAAGCTGATTATGATGGACGAACCGTCAATGGGGCTGGCGCCTCTGGTGGTCAAGGACATCTTCGGGATCATCCGTCGCCTGGGCAGCGAGGGCCACACCGTGCTGCTGGTCGAGCAGAATGCCAAGGCGGCCCTGCGCATCGCCAACCGCGGCTACGTACTGGAGAACGGGCGCATCCTGCTGGAAGAAAACGCGGAAGACCTGCTGGCCAACCGAGACGTGCAGCGCGCCTATTTGGGGCGCGACTTGGATTCGGAAACCGAACTCGACGGCAAGAGGAGATGACCATGGTCTGGGAGCCTGAAAAGGAATGCATGCAAAGGGACGAGCTGCGCCAGTTGCAGCTTGAACAACTACAGGCGGCTTTGGCGCGGGTCTACATGCACGTGCCGTTTTATCGAAAGCAGTTCGACGCGTGCAAAGTCGACCCCGACGATTTCCGCAGCCTCGACGATCTGCGCCGGTTGCCATTTACCAGCAAGGCCGACCTGCAGGAGAACTATCCCTATGGCCTGTTCGCCGTGCCCTTGCGCGACGTCGTGCGCATCCACGCCTCGGCGTGCATGTCCACGGTGGTGGGATACACGCGCAACGACATCAAGACTTGGTCGAATCTGGTGGCGCGCGTGCTTTGCGCCGGGGGCGTGAGCAAAGACGACGTGGTGCAGATTGCCTACGGCTACGACCTGTCGACCGGCGGCTTCGGGATCCATTATGGCGCCGAACGTATCGGGGCCTCGGTCATTCCCACATCCACGGGTAACACTGCCCGCCAGATCAAGATCATGCGCGATTTTAAAACCACCGCGCTGGTGTGCACGCCCAGCTATGCCATGCTGATCGCGGATAGCATCCACAAGCAAGGCATCAACCCGGGCGTCTTGTCGCTAAAGTACGGGCTATTCGGCGGCGAGCCCTGGTCCGAGGCCGTGCGGCAGGAGATCCAGGACAAACTGCACATCGTGGCCACCGACAACTACGGCGTATCCGAGGTGATGGGGCCGGGGGTGGCGAGCGAGTGCATGGAGCGCAAGGGCCTGCACATCAACGAGGACCACTTTCTGGTCGAGGTGGTCGACCCGCAGACGCTCGACCCCTTGCCGTTGGGGGCAACCGGCGAGCTGGTTATCACGACTTTGACCAAGGAGGCATTCCCGGTCATCCGGTTCCGCACCCGCGATCTGACCAGCCTGCTTTGCGAGCCATGCCCCTGTGGCCGCAAGACCATGCGCATGGCGCGGGTAGCCGGCCGCAGTGATGACGTGCTGATCATTCGCGGGACCAAAGTATCCCCCTCACAGATCGCCGCCCTGCTGGGCGAGATCGAGGGTCAAGTGCCGGCGCACCAGGTGGTGGTGGAGCGACCGGGCGCGCTGGATGAGGTAAGCGTGCTGATCGCGCCCAGCGAATCAGGAGCCTTTGATGAGCTTCGCAAACAGCACGAGCGCCTGGCCGCCATTGCGCACCGGCTTTCATCCGAGCTGGGCTTGTCGATCAATGTGAAGCTGGTGGAACGCAAGTCAGTCGAATCCGGACCGCGCGTGCTGGATAAACGAAAGGCCTGAACCCGCAGGCGGATCCAGGCCCTGTCGTTCGTCGACGGCGCTACTTCTTGTCGTCGAACATCTTGGCGACGTAGGTGACGATAACAAAGAGGTTGTGGGCGACGTCGGTGATGTCGCCCGAGTCGGTGGCGCTGACGCCGATCTCGAGCATGTACATAGGGGTTACCGTGAGGGCGGGTGTAACCTTGAAGTCGATGCCCGCGTAGGTGCGGTTGTAGCGGAAACCGTCCTTCCAATAGCCGGGGGCCTTGTAGCCACCCCCAGCGGCGATCTTGCTGGTGTCACTGTCCTCGGCGATGCCGAAGAACAGCTCATCAGCCAGCAACACGCCCAGCCTGTCGGTGAGCGCGTAGCGACCCTGGAGCAGCTCGCGCAGCACCGTGCCCCAGCCCCAGCGCTGTGAGCCGACGTCCAACTTGAAAGTCGGATCGGTCGGACTGACGTAGTCAGCGTTGTAGACGTCGGCGTAGAACGTATTGTGGAAGATCACGCGGTCGTAGATCGACCAGCGTCCGATGCGATACTCGGCGGCCGGGATGATCTCCAAGTTGTGCGAAAAACTGTAGGTCGACAGGCAGTTTGAGGCCGTGGGCGACGCCTGCGTGTTGCACTTGAGGGCACCCGATCCTGGCGGTGTCTCCACATCGCGCCCGCGCGTGGGGTAGCCCATGTAGTAGTACCAGAGCGATCCCTTGAGGGTCAGGTTGCCCATCCTGTACGTGTAGTTGGGGCCGATGAAGAACTCGAGGAACTGGACACCGGCCGCGTCTTCGCGCGAGCGGGCAAACTCGAAACGCACGCCGGGCATGACGGTGAAGCTCCACTCGGGCGTGACTGCCAGGGTGAGATTCTGGTCGTACCAGACTCGGCCTTCCTGCTTGGCAGGTGCGTCCGCCTGAGCGATTCCGCTCAGTGCGACCAAGGAAAAAATGCTGATGGCTACAACAGACAAACGTTTCATGTGCTCTCCCTTATACAATGACGCAGCATAAGACGTTTCTTGTTATCACGAGCGCCGAGAAAGCGGAAGGTCTTGAGTCAAGGGTCATGATCGCAGAGACAGCGCTTCGCGCTAGCGCGATGTGGCGTTGCGGTCCTGTTCCGAGAGATAGCTCCGTCGGGGGCCAGCACAGTAGCGCGATGCGAGAACGATTTTTTGCTAGGGGTGGGCGCCACATCTAGCATCCGAGCATGCAGCTTGAGCGTCGATGTGCCGAAAGAGATCGCCGCCATGACGGCCGCGTTCTGGCCGTGTTCGCGGTTTGCAATCGGATCGGTGCGCGGGTCCAGCTCGGTCAGGCCGAGGACATTGCGCCCTCTGGGATCACCTTGCGCCGTCCGCGCGACGTGCCGGTGGTCCCGCACACGCCTCTGACTCTCCTCTTCGATCTGCCGGGCGCAGGTGCACGCATCAGCGTCGGCGGTTTGGTGATCACGGATCGGCGTTTCGGGCCCTTCCGTCGCACGGGCGTGCGGTTTACCGAGATTTCACCCGAGAGCGCTGCTCTGCTAGCCGAATTCTGTGCCCGCAGGGGACCGAGCCCGAGGGGGATGACTATGAATCCTCGATAAGAATCTCGCGTCGGCGCATGCCTAGCCGCTGACCGGGCGGGGCGATCAGCCGGGCCACGCCCCAGGCTGAAATAAAGTCACCCTCGCAACCAAGCCCGGGAAGGTTCTCAGCGCTCGCCAGGTAGACGTTGCTGATCCCCGTCGCATGGGGTGTGCCTCCGATGCCAAGCATACGCGGCAGATCGCAACTCAGAACCGGGGTCATCGGTGTGGACGGCACCGGGTCGAGCGCGGCCGGCTTTTCTCCCGGCGTTTGCAGGCCCAGCTCGGGCGCCAGCCCATCGTGGGGCGAAGCCAGCACCCACAAATGCCGGTCGTAGAACGGAAGCAGGCGCGAGATCTCGTCGCGCACGCGGGCGCGGACCACAGCCAGATAGCCAAGACTTTCGGCCGCGCCGGCCGGAACCAGGCATTCGACCCAGACCGGAACACGGTTGGGCTGGCGGGCTGTGGGAGATCCCACCGCGATGAAGAGGGCGTTGTCCTCCAGGATCGGCTTGGCCGGATCGCGCACCGACAGGACCCGCGGGCCCATGCCTTCGGGCAGTGCCTCAGGACGAAGCAACAGGCACAGGGTGTAGCGAAAGCAGGCAGGGCGGATGGCCACCGCGATTTCGCGCAAACGTCGGGGGGCCGCGTCCCCGCACAAGGAAAGCAGCGACGCGGCTGAGCCGGCCCAAATGAGCCGGCCCAGCCCGATGGTTTCGCCACGTGGCCGCGCGCGCAGGCCCGAGACGTTGCCCCGCTTCCACACCAGTTCGTGCGGCACCAGGTGCTCGCGTACCTCACCGGAGAAGTTCTCGATCTTGTCGGTGAACAGCCCGCGCAGATCCCCACCGCCACCCAGCCGGAAGACCCCGCGCCGGGCTCCATCAAAGGCACGGGCCTGGGTCATGGCGGTGACGTCTCCCGGCGAGAACCCGCTCGACAGAACCGCCAATGCGGCCAGTCCGGCGCGCATGGGGTGATAGGGCGGCAGTGCGGCCAGCCAGTCGGCGTCGAGAGGCGGAAGCTGGCTCTGGATGCGGCTGACGTCGCGTCTTTCCCAGAAACCCTCGGGGGGGAGCGTGACGTCGGAGCCCAGCAGAGGATCCAGCACTGCGCTGCTGTTGCGCAGGCGCGCCAGGGTCTCCTCCACCGCAGCGCACTCGGAGGGAAACTCGCGGCGCAGATCGGCGGAGACGGCCTCGGGATCGCTGCCGAAGGAGATACGGTGCTGAGGGAAGATGATCTGCAGCCCGGGCTGCAAGGCGGGTGCGCGCCGGCGAATCACCTGCGCGTGGCCAAGTTCGCGCATCACCCGCGCCACTGGCTCGGCGTCGGGCGGCGGCAGAAAACCCGGCTCGCGTGCCAGGGTATATGGGCCTGCCTGAAAAGTGGCGGGCTGGCGGTCGTGCCCGCACAAGAGGATGCGCTGCCCCCGGCGGCTGAGCAAGGCCGCCGCGATCAGCCCGGCCAGGTCCGGGCCGCACACCACGACCTCGAAGTAGTTGGTGTCCACGACGGGCAGAGTCTATAGCCCAAACCTGCGCTGATGGTTGACAGATCACCGCCCGCAGTCGAAATTGGGAGTCGTGCCCGAAAAACCTCCCATCGTCTGGTATAGGCGAAGTAAGAAAGACGAACCCGTCTCGGAGAAGCGCAGCATTCCGGCGGGCGTCTTCACCAAGTGTCCCATGTGCCGGGAGGCGCTCCTCACCGGGGATGTGCACAAGAACCTGGATGTGTGCCCGAGCTGCGGGCACCACTTCGCTATGGCCACGCGCGATCGCATTGCCTCCATCATGGACAAGGGCAGCCTCATCGAACACGACGCGCATGTGGAAAGCATCGACCCGCTCGGCTTCCGCGACTCGAAGAAGTACAGCGATCGCCTGAAGTCCATGCGCAAGACCTCAGGCGAGGTCGAGGCCCTGATCGCGGTCGCCGGCCGCATCGAAAACATCGCAGTTGAGGCGGGCTTCTTCGTGTTCGAGTTCATGGGCGGATCCATGGGGTCGGTGGTGGGCGAGAAGATCGCGCGCCTCTTCGAGCGCGCCCTGGAGCGCCGCGTGCCGGCCCTGATTTTTTCCTCTTCGGGTGGGGCGCGCATGCAGGAAGGGATCCTTTCGCTCATGCAGATGGCCAAAACCAGCGCCGCCATTGCGCGCCTGCGGGATGCGCGTGTGCCGATCCTGTCCATCCTGTTGCACCCCACCACCGGGGGCGTAGCGGCCAGTTTCTCCATGCTGGGCGATCTACACATCGCCGAGCCGAAAGCGCTCATCGGCTTTGCTGGCCCTCGTGTGATCCAGAACACCATCCACCAGAACTTGCCCCCCGGTTTCCAGCGTTCCGAGTTCCTGCTCAGTCACGGTTTCGTGGACATCATCGTGCCCCGCAAGGAGCTGAAAGCGACCATTGCCCTGGCCTTGCGTTGGATGGGCACGCCGGCGGTGACCACCCGCAACTGAAGAATTGCATCGGCCACCAGCCTTCCGGTGAAACCATGACCACGGCGTACGGGAAGCTGTTGGCTCGCTTGCAATCGGTGCGCACGCTGGGCGTTTCTTTTGGCCTGGACCGCGTGCGGCTGGCCCTGGAGCGCCTGGGCTGGCCTGAACGTGCTTTTCGAGCGGTGCAGATCGCGGGGACCAATGGCAAAGGCTCGACCGCAGCCTTCCTCGAATCGATCCTGCGCGTCGCGGGCCTGCGCACCGGGCTCTTTACCTCGCCGCATTTGTGCCGCTTTTCTGAGCGCATCCGCATCGACGGCCGTGAGATCGATGGCGAACGTCTGGGCCAGCTTGACCAGGCCGTGGCGGCAACCGGCGTGCCGCTTACCTACTTCGAGATCTCGGCGGTGCTGGCCTTTCTGGCCTTTGCCGAGGCCAATGTCGATTTGGCGGTGCTGGAGACAGGCCTGGGTGGTCGACTGGACGCGGCTACGGCTTCGCACCCTCTGGCTTGTGCGATCACCAGCATCGCACTTGACCATCAGGATTTGCTGGGCAAGGCCATGCGCGAGATCGCCCACGAAAAGGCGTGCATCGCGCGGCCCGGGGTGCCGCTTTTTCTGGGCCCGCTGCCACCCGAGGCCATGGCCGAGGTCGAGCGGGTCGCGCACCAGACAGGGTCGTCCTTGCGCCGGTTTGGCGTCGACTTCACCGCGGCGGAATTCCCGCTGGGCTTGGCCGGGGCCCACCAAGTGGCGAATGCAGCCCTGGCCGTGGCTCTGGCTCACGAGGCTGCGTCCAGCATGGGTCGGATGCTGCAACCCGAGGTAGTCAGGCGCGGCCTGGCCGAGACGCGCTGGCCCGGGCGGCTGGAGCGGGTGACTGACGACGTCTTGCTCGATTGCGCCCACAATGCCGAGGGGGCAGAGGCGCTGGCCGCTGCGCTGCCAGGCGCGTCCCGCCGCGCTTTGCTGGTGTCCATTGTGCAAGGCAAGGATGCGGCGGGCATGCTGGCCGCGTTCTCGGCGCACTTCGATATCGTCGTGGTCACGCGTTCGCCCAGTGAGCGTTCACTTTCGCCCGAGGTCCTGGCCGCGCTGGTTCCGCGCGACGGAAAGCGAGTGGTCGAGGTAGTTGCTGACCCCGGCCTTGCGCTCGCGCGCGCTCGCGCCTTGGTGGCGCCCAATGGCCTGGTCGTGGTCGCAGGTTCGATCTTCCTGGTCGGCGCGGTTCGAGCCCGACTGCTCAATGAGCCGGTGGACGTGATTGCAGGGTCCGACCCGATGCCGTGAATTTACGATGAACATCAACTGAACGTGTCAACCCGCCGACCGCTGCGCTGGTAGAGGCGAACAATCGCGCGTAGGATGCCGGCCATGAAAAACCGATCAAGGACAGCGTGCCTTCTTCTGTTGCTGTGCTTCGCCGGGTGCAAGAAGGGCGAGGGTCCCAAGCCGGCAGCCATGCCGCCTTCGCCCGCATTGCCGGCAGTGCGAGCGCCGAGTCCGGTAGCGCGGCCTGCGGTGGTCGCGGTGGACGTGGAAGCGGCGAAAGCGCTTCTGACCGAAGACAAGCTTTCGCGTTTCGCCACCTACCAGAGGGAGATGCTGTCGGTGACCAGCGACGCCGTGGGCGTCGGCATGCAGGCGTACGCCAAGGGCGGGACCGACCAGAAGAAGTTCCAGGGCGCCATGGCGGCTGACAACCGCAGCGCCAAGATCGAAGCCGCGACCAAGGCCGCGCTTGAGAAGAGCGGCCTGACCCAGGACGAGATGATGAAGCTCACCCGGGTGACCACCCGTTACTACGCGTCCGCCTACGCTATGCAAGACGGGGTTCGCAAGGTCGGGGAACTGCGCAAGAAGATCGAGGAAGCCAAGACCCAGGGCAAGCAGCCAAGCGTAGTCGACACGGCCATGGAGAAGGTCTACTCCGGACAGGCAGACCGACTCGAAGTCCTTCGCAAGGACTTTGCCGCGCAATACGGGCCGCAGGCGCTTGCTCTAGTGCAAAAACACGAACCCGAGTTCTTCGCCATCAACCAGAAAATGATGGACGCGGCCCTCGGGGCCATGAAGAGGAAGCCGTAGCGGATCGCGTGTGAGATGGCGGCGGCTTGTTTCCAAGCGCAGCAGGCAGCAGAAAAGGCGCTCAAGGCTCTGTGGCTTGGTAACGGCTTCGAGCATAGCGCCGCCCGCCAGCGCCGAGCGCCGCTTTTTTCGATGCCCCTGGGCGACCGCAGGTCGCCCCTACCGGTCAAGCCTCCATAATTCCCGGGCCTACAGCCCTGCGTGCTTCTCCTGGATCGTCGCTGCGAGTTTATCGATGGCTAGCAGGTCCGCCTCAGTGGGAAGTCCCTTGATCTCAACGGGATCGAGAAACTCGACCTTCAGGTTGCCTAGCAGGCCCTTGAGTATCTCCACCGTCTTGCCACCCCAGGCCCACGAGCCGATGACCGTCGCGAAGCGCGCCTTGGGGCGCAGCATGTTGGCCACGTAGGCGGCGAACGCAGCGGCCGGGTGCGGCCCGGCCAGCACGGTGGACGTGCCGATCACGACCGTGGCCGCGTCGACCAGGGCCATGGCCATCTGCCCAAGATCCATCGTGGGCAGGTGGATGCGCGTGACCCCCACGCCTCGGTCGAGCAACCCATCCACCAGCCGGTCGACCATGATCTTGGTACTGCCGTGCATGGACACATAGGCCACCACGGCGTGATTCTTGGGCGGCTCCGCAATCCAGTCTTTGTGCGCGTCCAGGATGAATTGCGGCCGGCGATACACCGAGCCGTGGCTGGGCGCGATCATGTCCACGCCCAGGGATTCGATCTTCTGGATGTAGCCGGCTATGCGCGCGCGGAACGGCATCATGATCTCGGCGTAGTAGCGCTTGGCAGCCGGGTACGCCTGCGCCTCGTCGTCGGCGAAGAGGTCGCTGGTTGCGCGGTGGGCGCCGAGAAAATCGCAGGTGAAGAGGATCTTGTCTTCACGCAGATGGGTGAACATGGTCTCGGGCCAGTGCACCCAAGGCGCAAAGATGAACTGCAGGGTGCGGCCGCCCAAATCCAACGAGTCGCCGTCCTTGATCAGGGTGACTGCCTCGGCCGGCAGATGCACATGCAGTTTGAGCAGCTCGGCACACTTCTGGTTGGTCACCACCTTGGCCTCGGGAAAACGTGCCAACACCGCCGGCAAGCTGCCTGAATGGTCTTGCTCGGCGTGCTGGGCGACCACGTAGTCGAGCTTGCTTACGCCCGCGGCGGCCAGGTTGGCCAGCAGTTCATCGGCAAAGGCGCGGTCTACGGTATCGAGTAGCGCTACCGTGTCGTTGCCCTTGACTAGGTAGGCGTTGTAACTGGTACCGTCAGGCAAGGGAATGAGATCGTCGAAGAGCGGCCTGTCCCAGTCGAGGACGCCCACCGCATGAACACCCGGCTTCAAACTTCGCGCTGCCATGGTACCTGCTCCTGTTCTGCTAGGCGGGAGAAAACTCATCTTTGCCCAAGCCGCAAGTCGGACACACCCAATCATCCGGCAGTTCCTCGAACGGCGTGCCAGGCTTGATGCCGCTGTCTGGGTCACCCACGGCGGGATCGTACTCGTAGCCGCAGGCGTTGCACACGTACTTCTTCATCTTGTCGTCTGTCATCGCCGCCAAGGACTAGCCTTGTTTGCGTCAGGTTTCAACATCACCGCGCTTGTACGTTGACAGGGGCACGGGGCAGGGCAGGATTACCCGTCGTGAGGTCCTTGCGATGAAGTGTGTGGCTGTTCTGATGGCTTTCCTTGTCGGCGGTTGCGCCGGCTGCTTGAAGAAATCCGCGCCGCGGCCCTCTGCACGCGAGCCTGCGTCGCAGCCGGCGGTGGCCGCACCTGCGCCCATTCCGCCCGCGGACGCGACCCGCCGCATCCGGCCGGCCCAGATGGCCGGTTCCTGGTACCCGGAGAACAAGGACCAGTTGGCGGCCGAAGTCGACGAACTGTTTGCTCAGGCCAAGCCGCCCAAGATCGACGGCAAGGTCATCGCGCTCATCTCACCGCATGCCGGCTATCGTTTTTCAGGCAAGGCTGCGGCGGCGAACTACTTGCTCCTGCGCGGTCAGGACGTCCGCCGCGTGATCATCTTGGCCATCTCGCACCACTATCCCTTTCGCGGCGCCTCGATTCCCGAGGTGACCGACTTCGAGACGCCGCTTGGCCTGGTGCCGGTGGACGGCAAGGCAGTGGCGCGGCTGCGGCGTTGCCCAGTGGTCAGCAGCGTGATGCGCGCCGAAGAGGGCGAGCATTCATTGGAGATCCAGCTTCCTCTGCTCCAGCGCGCCTTGCCCAAGTTCAGTTTGGTTCCGATCCTGGTGGGCCACATGACCGATCAGGACTACGTGGATCTGGCGGCGGCTTTGGCCGAGGTGGTCGACAGCCACACGGTCGTGGTGGCGTCCAGCGACTTCACCCACCGGGGGGTGAACTACGGCTACGAGATCCCCGACGGCCCCGGCGATCTGCAGGCGCGCCTGGCGCGGCTCGATCAAGGGTCCATCGATCAGATCACCAAGCTAAGTCGGCCCGGCCTGCTGGCCTACGCGGAGCGGACTGGCACCACGATTTGCGGGCTGCATCCCATTGCCCTGCTGCTGGAACTGCTGGGCCGTTTTCCGGGCAGCAAGCCTCATGTGGTTAGTCACTACACGTCAGGTGACGTTACTTCCGACTGGTCGAGTAGCGTGACATATATAGGTATGGCATTTACGGGCAAGTGGCGCGAGGAGTCGAAGCTGGACGAGGCGCGTGCGGCGGGTGAGAGCACGTTCCCGCTCACCGACGACGAGAAACGCACTCTGCTACGGTTGGCGCGGCTGTCGCTTGAGGCGTCGGTGCGCAAGGGGCGCTTCGATCCCGACGGCATCACATCCATTCCCGTGACGCCGTCGCTGGAGCGCAAGGCCGGCGCCTTTGTCACCCTGAAATGCAAGAGCGGAATGGACGGAACCTGTAGCGGCCACGGCGATGAGCTGCGCGGCTGCATCGGTACCCTGGAGCCCTCCTCGTCGGTGTACGAGGTGGTGTCCCATCGCGCGGCCAGCGCCGCCCTGGAGGACACGCGCTTTCCTCACACGGTCACCGTCGAGGAATTGCCTTTCATCACGGTTGAAGTCTCCGTGCTCACGCCGCCGCGGCCGGTGAAGAGCGCGGACGAGATCGTGATTGGCCGCCACGGCATCATCCTGTCAATGGGATGGAACCGGGCGACGTTTTTGCCCCAGGTGGCGCCTGAACAGGGTTGGGATCGCGAAACCACTCTACGCCATCTGGCGCAGAAGGCCGGGTTGCCCGCCGAGGCGTGGAAGAAGGCCGAGTATCAAGTTTACGAGGCGATTGTGTTTTCGGAAGGGGAATTCAAGTAAGCGGAAGTGATTTCTCCTCCGGCGTTTCTTGAATGCGCGGGCTATAATTTCGCTGTGTCCGGCGAACGAATCGACGCTGACCGTCGACAATTCCTGCTCACCGTGGGCTCTTTGGCAGCGGTGGCTACCGGGTGTAGCTCGTCCTGCGGCAGCACCCGGTTGTCTGGAAATTCCGCCAGCGGCACGCCCGCCAGCGCGATTGCTCCGAATGAACCAGCGCAACTGTCAAGACCACGAGTGGTGGTGGTGCGAGCCAAGCAGGCCCTGACCCACGGCTACGACGCCGACCGCGGCGCTTTGCGCGCCATGCTGGGCGCAGGTCTTGCGGCATTGGCGGGCGCGGCGGACGGCGTGGCTGGCCTGCGCCGCTACTTCCGGCCAGGCCAGACCGTGGGCTTGAAGGTCAATGGGCTAGCTGGCCGCAATGCGGCCACGCATGTGGAATTGGTCGACGAATTGTCGGCGTTGTTGCAGCGAATGGACATTGGCGGCCATCAGCAAGTGGTTTTTGATCGCTTCGCATCTGACTTGACCGCGTCGGGCTTCACCCTGAACGAGCGGGGCGACAGCTTTCGCTGCACCGGCAACGATGCGCTTGGCTACGAAGAGGAGCCGACCGTCATGCCGTCGACCGCCTCGCGACTAGCGCGCGTGCTGACTGAACGCGTGGACGCGGTCTTGAATCTGCCTGTGCTCAAGCAGCATATGTTGTCGGGCATGTCAGGCGCCTTGAAAAACCAATTCGGCTGCATTCACAATCCCAACAAAATGCACCTGGACAAGTGCGACCCGTATATTGCCGAAGTCAACGCCTTGCCCGCGATCCGACAGAAGCAGCGTCTGATTGTGATGGATGCACTTCGCCCGGTGGTTGACAACGGCCCCAGCTACCAGCCCGGCATGGCCGAGGTGGCCAATGCCTTGCTGTTTGCCGTGGATCCCGTGGCAGTGGATGTCGTGGGATTGGAGCTGCTCGAGGACCTGCGCCGCAAGCGCAGCCTGCCGTCGCTCGACAAAGTCGATCTGGCACCCACGCATATTCAGACCAGCGCGAAGATGGGTCTGGGCGTGGGTGATCGCGGGGCCATCGAAGTGGTCTCAATCGAGGTGTGATCATGAGCTTCTCTCGTCGCGATTTCGTCCGAGGCTGCGCGGGTTCTGGGTGCGCTCTCGCGGTGAGTGGGTCACTGGGTAGTCTGGCTCTTTTCCAGTCCCGGTCCGCGCGCGCGGGCGAGTCTCCACGGCCGCACCCGGCGCGCTTCTGGAAAATACTCCCCAATAAGCGCGTGCAATGCCAGCTTTGCCCCAAACAGTGCCTGGTCGAGGACCGCGAGCGCGGCTTCTGCGGTGTGCGCGAAAACCGTGGCGGCGAGTACTTGACCCTGGTCTGGGGCCAGCCCTGTGCTGTGCACGTGGACCCGATTGAGAAGAAGCCACTTTTTCATTTTCTGCCTGGCAGTCGCGCCTATTCGCTTGCCACCGCAGGCTGCAACTTGGAATGCAAGTGTTGCCAGAACTGGGACATTTCGCAATCGCGACCCGAGGAGGTGGACTGGCACTGGATGCCGCCCGAGGAAGTCGCGCGCCGGGCGCAGGAGGAAGGCGCCTGTGTGACCTTCACCTATTCCGAACCCATCGTTTTTCTCGAGTACTGCATCGACACCGCGGTTGCGGCCCACAAATTGGGGGTGCGCACCACCATGGTCACGGGCGGCTCGGGCGAAGTGGAACCGATGAAAGAGGCGTGCAAGGTCCTCGACGCGGTGAAGATCGATCTCAAGGGCTTTACCGAGGACTACTACCGCAAGCTGTGCAAAGGGAAATTGGCTCCAGTGTTGAAGACCATCGAGACCGTGCACGAAAGCGGGGTGTGGCTGGAGCTAGTGCACCTGTGTATTCCCGGCGCCAACGACAGTGAACCCGAAATTCGCGACATGTGCCGCTGGGTGAAAGCACATTTGGGCGTGGACGTGCCTTTGCACTTCACGCGCTTTTCGCCGCAGTACCAGATGAAGAACGTGCCGCCCACGCCCTTTGAGACGCTGATTCGCTGTCGCGACATCGCGCTCGGCGAGGGATTGCACTACGTGTACACCGGCAACGTGCCCGGGATTGAGGGCGAAAACACCTATTGCCCGCACTGCCAGAAGGTCGTGGTGGCTCGCCACGGCTTTCACGTGGAGTCGGTCGATGTGAAGAATGGACATTGCGCGTTCTGTGGCCAGGCAATCCCGGGCGTGTGGAGTTGAGTGGTTGGCCTGGCGCAGGTCAAACCTGCTTTGGGTAGGCGGCGTCGTTTGCCTGTGGATGGCGGGGGTTGTCACTACTGGCAGCGCCTGTCGCCCGAAGGACTCGCGCGCGCATCGCTTCCCCACCAAGGTTGATCCCGCGGCCCTGCACGCGCGCTACGGCGACGCGCTGTATTCGCAGGATGACGAGGAGACGCTGATTCGCGCATTCTTCGACGATCGCCGCAATGGGGTGTTTCTCGACGTAGGCGCGGGAGATCCGGTGAAGAACAGCACCAGCTACTATCTGGAAAAGCACCTGGGTTGGCACGGAATCGCGGTGGATGCGCTGGCTGAATATGTCGCCGACTACGCGCGCCTGCGACCGGCCACGCGCTTCTTCTCCTATTTCGTCAATGACAAGAGCGGCGGCAAACGCGACTTCTATGCCAGTGCGGAGAAAGACTTTTCCTCGGGAACAGGCGACGACCCGCGCGGCGGGACCTACCAGAAGCGGCAAGTGTCCACCATCACGCTCGATGATTTGCTGGCGCGCGAAGGTGTCACACATGTCGACTTTCTGTCCCTCGACATCGAGGGTGGCGAGCCGGCCGCGCTGGCCGGGTTTTCGATAGGCCGCTTTCAGCCAGGGCTAGCCTGTGTGGAGATCCACTCGCCCGAGCACGGCCGCGCCATCAGCGAGTACTTCACTCTGCACGGCTACCGCGAAATCACAGCCTATCGTTCAATGGATCCGATCAATCGGTATTTTGCGCCCGCACCATAGCCATGTCGAACGTCACTTTCGTGCGTGCCACGCCCACCGACATCCCGCTTCTGCAAACCCTGGCGCGTGGGATCTGGCGCGCCCATTTTCCTGGGATCATTTCCGCCGCGCAGATTGAGTACATGCTCGACCGAATGTACGCCACCGAAGTGATCGACCAGGAGATGCGGACCGGGACCTGCTGGGAGCTGATCCGGCAGGGAGAGGAAGCGGTGGGGTTTCTGTCCTATTCGCACGATCCGGTGGTGGCGCGCTTGAAGCTGCACAAGCTCTATGTCCAGGTGGAACGGCACGGGCAAGGATTGGGCCGGGCCAGTTTGGCCCATGTGATGGAGATTGCCGCGGCCCTGGACGCGCAGGAGGTGTCGCTCTACGTGAACAAGAGGAATCAGAAGGCCATTCGCGTCTATGAACGCGCGGGGTTCACCATTGCCGAGGCGGTGACCAGTGACATAGGTGGCGGCTTTGTCATGGACGACTATCGAATGACCGCCTCCTGCAGGATGTAGCCGCGCGCTCAGCCGCGCGCCGCTTGCAGCGCGCGCTGGAAAGCGGGCAGGGCGCGTTCGATGGTGTCAAGCGGCACGGTCATGGACAGCCGGATGTAGCCGCCGCGGCCGAAGCCCGCGCCAGGAACCGCCAGCACGCCTTGTTTGACCAAAAGGCCCACAAATGCCACGTCGTCAGCAATCGGCGTCTTGAGAAAAATGTAGTAGCCGCCCTCGGGCTTGCGCACTTCGTACCCAGCCGCGGCCAAGCCGGCGCAAAAGACATCGCGTTTGCGCTGGTAGGCGGTCGTGTCCACGCAGGCGTCGGCTGCCTCGGCCATGACCAGTTGCCAGATGGCTGGCGCGTTCACAAAGCCAAGGGTGCGGTTGGCGAAGATGCAGGCCGCCGCGAGCTGGGGCCAGTCAGGTAGGCGCGGGGACAGGGCGAGAAACCCGATGCGCTCGCCTGCCAGGGCCTGCGACTTCGACCAGGAAAAGCAGATCGCGGTTTGTGAGATGAGCGACGCCACCTCGGCCACCTGGTGGCCGTCATACACCAGGCTCTTGTAGGGCTCGTCGCTGATGACCAGCGGTGGGTTGGGCAAACGCGCGAGCATGCTTTCGAGATCGCGCAGTAGCGCCGCGGGATAGACGCGGCCGGAGGGGTTGTTGGGTGTGTTCAGGATGATGCCGCGGGTGCGTGGGGTGATGGCCGCGGCGATGCGCCCCACCTCGGGCAGGCAATCCGCATCGGTCTCGACCACCACCACCCGGCCGCCGTGGTTGCCGACATAGAAGGGATACTCGGCGAAAAAGGGTGCCAGCAGGATGACCTCGTCGCCTGGGTCGAGAATCGATTTCAAGATGACGTTGCAGGCGGCTGCCGCGCCCGAGGTCATGCAGACGTGTTCAGCGCAAAAAGCCAGTCCGACTTCTCGGCGCAACTTGTCCGCAATGGCCGCGCGCACCTCGGGAAAGCCAGGGTTGGGCATGTAGCCGTGACTGTGCGGCCGGCCTTTGTCCACCACCCGCCGCAAGCTGGCCAGGGTCAGGGCGGGCGGTTCAACCTCGGGGTTGCCGAGGGTGAAGTCAAAGATGTTTGCCTCGCCGCGCTCCTTCTTCAGGCGCGCGCCTTCCTCGAACATGCGCCGGATCCACGAGGCGCGTTCGAGCTGTTCAGCAATGCTTTTCGCGACAGCCATCAGCGGGCGAAGAGATCGCTCTTGGCCAACAGGCTTACGCCTGCAGCCTGCAGGGCCTGGACCGCGGCGTCGGGATCATCGAAGCGGAAAATGAGCACCGCCCGCTCGCCGTGACCAAAGGGAAAGGCGTACATGTATTCGATGTTGATGATGGTTCGCTCAAAGGCGGACAGGATCTTGGCCAGCCCGCCCGGGCGGTCTTCCACTTCCACTGCCAGCACCTCGGTGGGCTTGACCACGTAGCCGGCCGCCTCGAGCACCTGGGTGGCCCGGTTCGGGTCGGACACGATGATGCGCAGGATCCCGAAGTGCTGCGTGTCTGCGACCGAAAGGGCCCGGATGTCGACCCCGTTGTCGGCCAGCAGGCGGCAGGGGGCGGCGATGTGGCCTGGCTTGTTTTCCGCGAAGATCGAGAGCTGTTGAATCTTCATGTTTGGCCTCGCTTGTCGATGACCCGCTTGGCTTTGCCTTCACTGCGCTGAATGGTTTGCGGTTCCACCAGCGTGATCTTGATGCGGATGCCTAGCACCCGTTCCAGGGTATCCGCCAGCTTCTCCGCCAGCGCCTCCAGCGCGCCCACCCGATCGCTGAATACCTGGGCGGTGACCTCGACCTGCACCTCGATCTGGTCCAACCCATGTTCGCGCGTCAGGATGATCTGGTAGTGGGGCAGGGTGCCTTCCACCTCCAGCAGCACTGCTTCGATCTGTGACGGGTACACATTGACGCCGCGGATGATCAGCATGTCGTCGCTGCGCCGGCCGATGCGTCGCATGCGTCGCAAAGAGCGGCCGCAGGCGCAAGGCCCCGGGATGAGCGCGGTGATATCGCGCGTGCGGTAGCGAATCATGGGCATGGCCCATTTGGACAGGGTAGTCAGCACCAGTTCGCCCTCCTGGCCGTCGGGCAGCACTGCTCCCGTCTCTGGATCAATGATTTCTGGATAGAAATGGTCTTCGAAGACGTGCAGGCCGTCGTGGCACGGGCACTCGATGGCCACGCCCGGGCCAATGATTTCCGACAGGCCGTAAATGTCGAAGGCCTGGATGTTGGTCGCGCTTTCGATGTGGCGCCGCATGGAATCGGTCCAGGGCTCGGCGCCGAACACGCCGACCCGCAGGGGCAGTGTCTTGAGGTCCACGCCCAACTGGGCGGCGCGGTCGATGATGTGCAGAAAGTAGGTGGGGGTACAGCAGATGGCGGTGGCGCCGAAATCCTTCATCACCATGATCTGCCGGTCGGTGTTGCCGCCGGAAATGGGGATCACCGCAGCGCCGATGCCCTCGGCCCCGTAGTGCGCACCCAGCCCGCCGGTGAAAAGCCCGTAGCCGTAGGCGTTTTGCACGATGTCGCCTTCGTGCAGGCCGCAGGCTGCGAGGCTGCGCACCATGACCGAGGTCCACACATCGACGTCTTGCTTGGTGTACGCGACCACGATGGGCTTGCCGGTGGTCCCGCTAGAGGCGTGCACGCGCACCACATCGCGCAGCGAGGTCGCGAACAGGCCAAAGGGATAGGTGTCGCGCAGGTCGGCCTTGCTGGTAAACGGCAGGCGCGCGACGTCGTCGAGTGATTGGATGTCGGCGGGCACCAGCTTGCGGCTCTGCATGCGCTGGCGGAACAGCTCGACCCGTTCAGTGGCGTGGGCCACGATGGCCTGCAACCTATCGAGCTGCAGACTACGCAGAAGCGGCGTGGGCACGAAGTCGGGCGCGCTGGCGGGATGGTAGTGGGGCTTCTGCTCTTGCGAGGGCGAGGTCATGGGTTCTTTCCGATGGCGAAGGCCTGCAGATTGGCGGCGTGAAGCTTCTCGGGCAGGGAGGCCTTTATGGCCGCATGCCAGAGATTGTCTGCAAGATCGAGCTGCCGAGCAAGCACTCCGAGCAAGGCCACGTTCAGGCTGCGTTTGTTGGTCAGCCGCGTCTCGTCAACCAGGCCCGGGTGAATCAGGACTCCGCCCGGCTTGAGCACCGGCCGCGCCACGTCGATTTGGCTCGCGGCCAGCACCACCAGAAAATCCGCCTCGCCCGCCGGCACCATAGGCGAAAAGACACGCTCGCCGAAGCGCACGTCGCTCGACACCGAGCCGCCGCGCTGACTCATGCCGTGGATCTCGCTCTTCTTGACGTCGAGCCCTGCGCGGAATGCCGTGTCGGCCAAGATGCCCGACGCCGTGAGCACGCCCTGGCCGCCCAGACCCGCCACCACCACGTTGACTACGCTGCTACTCCCCGGCATTGGCCTTCTTCTCCCGAAGCTTGATGGCGCCCGCGGCCAGCAGGCAGGGCCGGCGCGCGATGATGACGGACAGCTCGTCGCGCCCCAGGGCCTCGCGCAGGACGCGCTCGATGGCGCCCGAGTCGGCGATGGGGTCCACCGTGCACACGTTCTTGATGCCAAGGGTGCGCGCCAGATCTTCGAACACCACGCGTCCGGTTGGTTGGTGGTCGAGCCTGCGTCCGGTGCCCGGGTGTTCTTGCATCCCGGTCATAGCCGTAGTGCCGTTGTCGAGGATGAGCAGCACGTGGCCCGTCGGTGGCGGGTTGTAGATCATTTCGACCAGGCCGGTAATTCCACTGTGCACGAAGGTGGAATCGCCAATCACGCTCACCACCTTGCGGGCTTGCTCGGGCGGCAGGGTGTGGCGCAGGCCCAGGCCGACTCCGATGGCCGCGCCCATGCAAACACAGGTGTCCATCGCAGAAAAGGGCGGCAGCACGCCCAGGGTGTAGCAGCCGATGTCGCCCGCCACGATGCAGTCAAGGTCGCGCAGAGCCTCGAACACGTTTCGGTGAGGACAGCCCGGGCACAGCTCAGGCGGCTTGCCGGCTGGCAACACGGGCTCAGGCGAAACCTCGCCGGCCACGATGCGGCGGACGCGGTTGACGTTCAGCTCGCCAAAACGGTACATCTCGGGCTTCTGCTCGACCGCAATGCCGGCGGTGCGCGCGGCCTCATACAGGTACGGGTCGCCCTCTTCCACGACCAGAGCGCGATCTACGCTCGCGGCAAAGCGGCGCATAGCCTCGACCGGCGGGGGATAGCTGAGGCCGATCTTGAGCACGCGCGCCCGCGGTGCGGCCTCACGCACATGCTGGTACGAGATCCCTGACGTGATGATGCCTAGTCGCGTGGGGAGCCCGCCGGCTCCCCCTACGGGGGCTTCGGGACCGCCGGCCACCCTGCCCACCCCGCGCGCTTCGCGCGCGCCCTCGTTGCCGGCGGCGTACCATCGCGGGAGGGTTTGGGAACCCTCTGAGGGTTCCCATGTCAACGTAGGGCCGTCGTTCTCATTCCAGGCTGCGATGGCGGCCAGCTTGGCGCGCAGGCGAAGGTGTGCGGGCCGCGCGTAGGCCGGGATCATCACCCGGCCAGGCACGTCGCGAACAAAGTTCGGCGGGTTGGGCGGCGCGAGTTGACCCTTGGTCTGCACCAGGGTCGCCGAATGACACACGCGCGTGGTCATGCGCAGAAGCACGGGAATGCGCCAGCGTTCGGAGATCTCAATGGCAAGCAGGGTGAAATCGTAGGCCTCTTGCGAGTCGGACGGCTCCAGCATGGGCACGCCGGCAGCGACGGCGAAGCGGCGGTTGTCCTGCTCGTTCTGGCTGGATGCCATTCCTGGATCGTCCGCCGAAACAACGACCAGGCCGCCGGTCACGCCCGTGTACGCCGCCGTGAACAGCGGGTCCGCCGCCACGTTCAGACCCACGTGTTTCATCGTGACCAGGGCGCGCGCGCCCGCAAAGGCAGCGCCGATGCCGACCTCCAGCGCGACCTTTTCGTTGGGCGCCCACTGGGCCCGTCCCCCCAGCGCGTCGAAAGTCTCAAGGATCTCCGTCGACGGAGTGCCTGGATAGCCAGTGCCGAGCGCCACGCCGGAGTCAAGTGCGGCCTGGGCCACGGCTTCATTGCCGCTTGCGAGTCGGCGTTCGGAATTGTGCTGGGGCATGAAACTTCAGCCTCGAAGAGGTAGTTCTGTCCTGTCTCGCTCCCGGCGGCAAGGGGCTTGGCTCGTCGGGCAGCAGGTGCGGACTGAGTCTTGGCCGCAGTGCGCGTACAACACTGCGCTTTGTGATACTCTGAGTAGCAATAGGCAGATGATGGTGAAGCGAATATCGGTCCGCATGGCGGTGTGGCTGGTTCTTTGGGCCGCAGCGTGCGGAGGAAGCGGACGCAAGTCAGGGCCGGAAGTTGGGCCAGGCGGTGGCGCGGCGCCTGGCGGGATCTCAGGCAGTGGTGGCACGCAAGCGACTGCCGGCCGTTCGGGCGAGGACGGTGGGATTGGCGTCGCGTCCGGCGGCGGCTCTGCTGGAACGGGCCGCAGCGGTCTCTCGCCCGAGACCACCAGCCTTGCAGGCACCTTCGTGTCGGTGAGCGCTGGCCGCTACGCCACCTGCGCGGTGAAGACCGACGGCACCATCGTCTGCTGGGGTGATGACGAGAACTGCTGCGCCGCCAACGGCTACGGCCAGGGCCCGGTACCCGCTGGCAACTTCACCTCTGTCAGCGTGGGCCTGTATCACGCCTGCGGGGTCCAACTCGATGGGACCATCGCCTGCTGGGGCGATGATGTTCGAAACGGCTACGACGCCGGCCCATCTGCGCCGCCCGCTGGCGCCTTTTCCTCGGTCAGCGCGGAAGGCCGCGAATCCTGCGGGGTGCGGATGGACGGGACCATCGACTGCTGGGGCTACCGGGACGGGGCCGCGCCACCCGCGGGCACCTTTGTCTCCGTCAGCGTGGGCGGGCTTCAAATCTGTGGGGTGAAGACTGACATGACCCTTGCGTGCTGGGGCACCGACAGCTACTACCACGGCGATGCTACGCCACCCGCTGGCAGCTTCACCTCGGTCAGCGTGGGCGGCTATCACAGCTGCGGGTTGAAGACCGACCGCTCCATTGCCTGCTGGGGCAGCAACGACTTTGGCGAGTCCACGCCACCCGCTGGTACCTTCCTCTCCGTCAGCGCTGGGTTTGCGTACACCTGCGGGTTGAAGATCGACGGGACCATCACCTGCTGGGGTGGCAACAGTAACGGCGAGGGCACGCCACCTGTCAGGACCTTTGTTTCCGTAAGCGCTGGGTCGGACCACACTTGCGGGGTGGAGACCGACGGGACTGTCACCTGCTGGGGCACAAATTTCTACGGTCAAGTCACGCCACACGCCGGTATATTCGCGTCCGTCAGCGCGGGCTACAACCGCACCTGTGGGGTGCAGACCGACGGCATCGCCACCTGCTGGGGTTTCCAACAGTTCGGCCGAGTCGCCGGCACATTCGCAGCCTTCAGCGCTGGGGAGGACCACACCTGCGGGTTGAAGGCGGACGGGACCATCGCCTGTTGGTCCGACTACGGCCCGGACGAGGCACCCGCTGGCATGTTTGCGTCCGTCAGCGTGGGCGGGTCGCACGGATGCGGGTTGAAGCCCGACGGCACTGTCTCCTGCTGGAACTGGCACGTCAACGACGCCGGTCAGTCCACGCCGCCTGCTGGCGCTTTCGCCTCCGTCAGTGCTGGGGAGCTTCACACCTGCGGCGTGAAGACCGATGGCAGCATCGTCTGCTGGGGAGACAACAACAACGGCAAGGCAATCGCGCCGGCGGGGATATTCTCGTCGGTGTCGGCGGGCTGCGAGCACACCTGCGGGGTGAAGACCGACGGGAGCGTCCTCTGCTGGGGCGCCAACGACTCCGGCCAATCCGCGCCGCCCGCGAGCGCGTTCGCGTCCGTCAGCGCGGGCGGAACGCACACCTGCGGGGTGAAGACCGACGGGAGCATCGCCTGCTGGGGCGACAACCAGTATGGCGAAGCCACGCCGCCCGCTGGCACATTCGCGTCCGTCAGCGCGGGCTACTCCCATACCTGCGGGGTGAAGACCGACGGCAGCGTCACCTGTTGGGGCGACAACGAGTACCAGCAATGCACCTGCGGTGGCAGCTATGTGCCACCCATTTCACCCATTTGAGGTGCTCCGACTGCGCAGTAGAGGAGCGCGGCTGTGATCGAGGCTTTCGTCGTTCTCGGACTGCTGGCCTACCTGTGCTTGCTCGCCGTGCCCGGGCCCATCTTGCAGCTCTTGCTCGGCGCCCTGCTTGCGCTGGTCGGCCTGGTCGGCGGAGGTGGTGCAGGCATCGTGTATCACCTGGCGCTGCGCAGATCTCTCGTCCGCCTGGGCGCGGAGGTGCGTGGGTGGTTATGGTCGCCGGTCTCGCGTCACCAGCTCCTCGACGAGCAGGGCCGCCGGGAAGTGCTTCCCTGGTTTCACGTGGGAGCCGCAGGCTTCTTTGTTTGCCTCGCAGGAATCGGGATGATGGTCGCCGCCCTCCTGAAGGTGGCGCTGGCCGGCTGATCTTCTTGCCCCGGCCCGTCGGCGCCGCGCCCAGATGGGAAGAATGCAAAGAACGACTAGTGCTGCGATTCTGTCCCCTCGGTGCCCAATTCCCTGAGCGTAGGCGCAGGAAGAGGCGCCTTGGTGGTGTCCGGCGGGCGTGGCCCCGCTGGCATCGGGAACACCTGTGCCGGTAGCGAGCACGGGGCCAGCATCCGCCGCTCCCGCGTCCACATCCGCCTGGATTGTCGACGGAGGAAGGCACGCGAAATCGGTGGTGAAGGGATAGATGTCACACGCGGCCTGCGTGTCATCGGGCGACAAGCTGCGCAGATCAACCTCTGCACTGGGCGAGGCAACCGAAACGTACATCGTGGCACCCGTGATGATGGCGGGCAGGTTGCCTGCGCTGCAATCCGGTACGGGATTGCCGTTGTTGTCCACCGGCCGCGCCACGGGCGTGCCGTCTGAACGAAAGCCGGGCGTGAAGCAAGTGTGGTCCAGGCCGATGACATGCCCGAATTCGTGGGTGATCGTGCCTTGGAAGTCCTGGGTGTTGTAGACAAACTGCTCGGGATGGGCCGCGAAGTCGCCCCAGGCGAAGTTGGTGGCATTCACTTCCATATCGGCGTCCAGAATCTCGCCGGTCGTCTTGAGCTGAAAGACGGAAGTGACGGCCAAGGCACTTGGGTCATAGCAAGATTCACCCGCCGTGAGCGGATCAGGGCACCACTGGGTCTGGCGGAAGATCAAGCGATTGTGGTAGTCCATCCCGACCACGCCAGCGAAATCGGGGACGGACTCAACCGTGAAGATCACGTTGGTGCAGCGGCCAGCACCACCGAGCGCGGCCTGACTCCAGGCACCGCCCGCTTGTTGAGCCGCATCGAGGTATCCCGCGACGTCCAACTCCGCTGGAGGGGCGCCGAGCGAGAACTCCATCGTCACGCAAGGCGTTTTCCACGACGTTGGCACCCCTGTACTGGTCCGGGTGCGGACATAGGCCGCGGCGGGCATGGAAAGAGTAGCGGCGCTTGCCACCACGGCGGTCATTGCCCAATTGGTTCCGGTTCTCATGGAGAAGAATCCAGAGTAACACCACAACCCAGGCCGAGTCGTCCACGAACCAACCGCTGCCGTCGAGCCGGGGCGCTGCCAGAAGGTCGATGAGATCGTCGTCAACCCCGTCGTGCTCGGCGAATTGCGGGCCGGCTTCATCGCAGGCGAGCACCGTCGCAAGAACGAGCGTGACCTTGAACTCTTTCTGAGATCGCCGCGGGTCTCCGTCGCGCCTATCGACGAAGAAACCTCGGGGCGCTACGCGGCGGTTGCTCAC